>Ga0209759_1000718_pt1 | contig 29199 bp, 23 predicted proteins | sample AraplaCL_Col_mMS_FD_184261 | JGI IMG/M metagenome (GOLD analysis project Ga0209759, IMG submission 184261) | Arabidopsis root microbial communities from the University of North Carolina, USA - plate scrape CL_Col_mMS (SPAdes) (version 2) | ecosystem: Host-associated > Plants > Roots >...
CGCGTTCCAGCATCACGAAGGACCTCATGAAACGTTCCGCACTTTCCCTCCACGCAACCCGCATGGCGGCGCTGACGCTTGCCCTGGTGACGCTCGCCGGCTGTGACACCCTGAACGACTGGTTTGCTTCCGATCGCGTGAATTACAAGGCCGCGGGCAGCGCGCCGCCGCTCGCCATTCCCGGCGATCTGAGCACCACGGCAACCGATCAGCGTTACGTCGCACCGCCGGCCAATCTCGCGCTCGGCGGCGCAACCAAGCGTGCGGTCACGGCGGCCGGTAATTCGACGGAAGGCCAGCCGAACGCGCAAGACCCGTACGGCATGCATATCGAGCGCGACGGCGACCGCCGCTGGCTTGTGGTCGACGGCCGCTCGCCGGAACAACTGTGGCCGCAACTGCAGGAGTTCTGGCAGGAAAACGGCTTTGCGTTGAAAACCGATGCGCCGGCTACCGGCATCATGGTGACCGACTGGGCGGAGAACCGCGCCAACATTCCGGACGACTGGTTCCGCCGCACGGTGGGCAAAGTGATCGACTTCGCGTATTCGTCGGGCACGCGTGACAGTTTCCGCACCCTCGTGTCGCGCGGTCCTTCCGACACGACGGACATTTCCGTCACGCATAGCGCAATGGAAGAAGTGCTGACGGGTCAGGACAAGACGTCGTCGCGCTGGGAAGAGCGTCCGCGCGATCCCGCGTTGGAAGCGCTGTTTCTCACCAAGCTGATGCAGAAATTCGGCCTGACCGACAAGCAGTCCAAGCAATTGCTGACGGAAGCGCGTCCGGCCACCGCACCGTCAACGCTCGACAAGAGCGCGGGCGCATCCACGCTCGATCTGCAGGAATCGTTCGACCGCGCGTGGCTGCGCGTGGGTCTCGCGCTCGATCGCACGAACTTTACCGTCGACAACCGCGACCGCGAGAAGGGTATTTACTATGTGCGCTACGCCGACTCGATGCAGGAGCTGAAGAAAGAGGGGCTCCTTGGCAAGCTGTTCTACGGCGGCAATTCGGCGAAGAAGCCGGGCCAGGAATTCCTCGTCAACGTGCGTCCGAAGGGCGACACCGTGACGCAAGTGGCGGTGCTCGACGCGAACGGGCAGATCGACAATTCGTCCGACGCGCAGCGCATCGTCACGCTCCTGCACGCGCAACTGAACTGATCGGGCTGTGCGGTTCGCAAGTCTTGGCAGCGGCAGTGAAGGCAACGCGTTGCTGGTGGAGGCGCAAAGCGGCGCGACCACCACACGCGTGCTGCTCGATTGCGGTTTTTCGGCGAAGGAAGTCGAGCGCCGCCTCGCGCGGCTCGGCTCGAGCGCTGAAGGCCTCGACGCCATTCTGATTACGCATGAACACAGCGACCACATCGGCAGCGCGCTCACGCTGGCGCGTAAGTGGTCGATTCCGCTGTACATGAGCTGGGGCACGGCGCGCGCGGTCGGTGCGGATGACGCCGACGTCGATCTGCAAGTGCTGTGGGGTGACGAAGCAGTCGCCATCGGCGATCTGAGCGTGCTGCCCTACACGGTTCCTCACGACGCCCGCGAGCCGCTGCAATATGTCTTCTCGAATGGCGCGAGCCGCCTTGGCGTGCTGACGGACGTCGGCACGTCCACGCCGCATATCAGCGCCGTGTTGAGCGGTTGCGACGCGCTGGTGCTCGAATGCAATCACGACGTGCGCATGCTCGCCGGCAGCCGCTATCCGCAATCGCTGAAGGCGCGCATCGGCGGGAATCACGGGCATTTGAACAACGACGCCGCGGCGGAAATCCTCGCCTCGCTCGACCGGTCGCGCCTGCGTCACCTGGTTGCCGCCCATCTAAGCCAGCAAAACAACCTGCCGGAACTCGCGCAGGCGGCTATGGCGGGCGTGCTGGGTGCCGCATCGACCGACGTCGTGGTTGCCTCGCAGGCTGAAGGATTTGAGTGGCTGAGCCTTTGAACGCTGCTGAGCCGGCACTTTGCGACTAGAGCGGCGGGAATAAAAAAGCCCATAACGATTGTTCGTTATGGGCTTTTTTGCGAGGCCGGCACGTTAAGCGCCGTGCCTCGCCGTGTTGCATGAAGCTTAGTTGCGGTTGCCGCCGAAAATGCCGAGCAGCGCCAGCAGGTTCACGAACACGTTGTACAAGTCGAGATAGATGGCGAGTGCCGCGGTGATGTAGTTCGTCTCGCCGCCGTTCACGACGCGCTGCACGTCGAACAGCATGTACGCCGAGAAGATCACGATCGCCATGACGGACACCGTGAGCATCAGCGCCGGCAAGTGCAGGAACACGTTCGCGACCGAGGCCAGCAGCAGCACGATCACGCCCATGAAGAGCCACTTGCCGAGGCCCGAAAAGTCGCGCTTGCTGACGGTGGCGATGGTCGCCATGGAGGCGAAGATCACACCGGTGCCACCGAAGGCGAGCATGATGAGCGACGGGCCGTTGGAGAAACCCAGCACGAAGCCCAGAATGCGCGACAGCATCAGGCCCATGAAGAACGTGAAGCCGAGCAGGACGAACACGCCGGCGGAGCTGTTCTTGGTTCTTTCAATCGCGAACATGAAGCCGAACGCAATCGCGAAGAACGCGAGCATGCTCATGGCGGGACTAGTGGCGGCGAACAGCGAGAAACCGGTGGCGAGACCCACCCACGCGCCGAGCACGGTCGGGATCATGGACAGTGCGAGCAGCCAGTAGGTGTTTCGTAGCACGCGGTTACGCGTTTCGACCGTGCTGACCGCGCCGGTGCGGCCAAAGCTATACGGATGATCGTTCATGGTCTCTCCTTACGTCAGAAGCGTGTTGCGTGATGGTGTAAGCGGTTTGTCCAGCGTTCCTGCATGCGCCGCGGAGACTTCCTCGCCCTCGCGGACTACCCGTTCCTAAGATTAGTGCGGCGGCCCGGAGTTTCAATGCCGCCGACGCTTCGAAAAATGCGTGGAAAGGGCTCACACAGCCTACGCTACCAGTATTCAGAAACTCCTGCTTGGAGTCTTTCAGTGCTGTAAGGGTTCAATCGCAATCATACACGGGAACATGCTACAATAGCGGATTCATTTGAATCTGTAACCTCTTAATTTTTTGGAGTTTTTATGGCGATCGAACGCACCCTGTCCATTATCAAGCCGGACGCAGTGGCCAAGAACGTGATCGGCCAGATCTACAGCCGTTTCGAAAACGCCGGCCTGAAGATCGTGGCTTCGCGCATGGTCCATCTGTCGCGCGCCGACGCTGAGAAGTTCTACGCGGTGCACGCTGCACGTCCGTTCTTCAAGGACCTGGTCGAATTCATGATCTCCGGCCCGGTGGTCGTGCAAGTGCTGGAAGGCGAGAACGCCATCCTGAAGCACCGCGACCTGATGGGCGCAACGGACCCGAAGAAGGCGGAAAAGGGCACGATTCGTGCGGATTTCGCCGACAGCATCGACGCTAACGCGGTGCACGGTTCGGACGCGGCTGAAACGGCGGCGGTTGAAATTGCCTTCTTTTTCCCGCAAGTCAACGTTTATTCGCGCTAATGCTGGATTGCGCAGGCGGTCGGGGCAGCCAATCGGCTTTATTCACACCAATCGCCGCGCAACGTAGTAAGGTAAAAGCAGCAGGGATGGGCGCGAACGGTTTGCGTTCATGCAGCTTGTTGCATGAGCGCAGTCTCGCACTGAAATGGCAGGATTCGATATGACGAGCAGTTCCACCGTCAACCTTCTCGACCTCGACGCCCAGGGGCTTGTCGCCTATTGCGAAAGCCTGGGCGAGAAGCCGTTTCGCGCCAAACAATTGCAGCGCTGGATCCACCAGTACAACGCTGCGGACTTCGACGGCATGACCGATCTCGCGAAGTCCTTGCGCGAAAAGCTCAAGGGGCGCGCCACGCTCACCATGCCGGGCGTCGTGAGCGACCATATTTCCGCCGACGGCACGCGCAAGTGGCTGATCGACGTCGGCAACAGCAACGCAGTGGAAACCGTGTTCATTCCGGAGGAAGCGCGCGGCACGCTGTGCGTGTCGTCGCAGGCCGGGTGCGCGGTGAACTGCCGTTTCTGCTCGACGGGCAAGCAGGGTTTCTCGCGCAATCTCACAACCGGTGAAATCATCGGCCAGTTGCGGATGGCCGAGTTCGCGCTGCGGGCGTCGCTCGGCGCGGCCGGCGGCCGGGCCACGGGCGGCGAGGGCAAGGGCGAGCGCGTCGTCACGAACGTCGTGATGATGGGCATGGGCGAGCCGCTTCTGAACTACGACGCGGTCGTACCCGCCATGCGCCTCATGCTCGACGACAACGCCTACGGCCTGTCGCGGCGGCGCGTCACGTTGTCGACCTCGGGCGTCGTGCCCATGATGGACCGGCTCGGCGCCGATCTGCCGGTTGCGCTGGCGGTGTCGCTGCATGCGCCGAGCGATCCGCTGCGCGACATGCTCGTGCCCCTGAACAAGAAATATCCGCTGCGCGAGTTGATGGCGGCTTGCCAGCGCTATCTGAAAGTCGCGCCGCGCGATTTCATCACCTTCGAATATTGCATGCTCGACGGCGTGAACGACAGCGAAGCGCAAGCGCGCGAACTGCTCGCGCTCACTCGCGACGTCCCGTGCAAGTTCAATCTGATTCCGTTCAATCCGTTCCCGGAGTCGGGCCTCGTGCGCTCGAAGCAGGAACAGATCAAGCGGTTTGCACAAGTGTTGATGGACGCGGGCGTCGTCACCACAGTGCGTAAAACACGCGGCGATGATATCGACGCTGCCTGCGGTCAGTTGGCCGGTGCGGTGAAAGACCGCACGCGCCTCGCTGAGCGCACCGGGAAGGCGGCGAAGATCATCGAGGTTCGCGCCGTGTAGCAGCAAGGGGCGGGCTGCGGGCATTTCCGTGCGGCGCGCCGGAGATTGCTCAAAGGCGTAGTGCGCCCCGGGCAATTGAAAAGAAAGTTTGCAGAATCGATCGGAAGCGGCACAAGAGGCCGCGCATTTTGTTATAAACGGTCTGCGATTCGGACATGAGGTTGGGACCGGTCCGGTCGCACAAGTGAAAAAAGAATCGACGCGAAAGGATTTGGGATGAGTGAGCCGCAGCACCCGCAGCCGCAGGACACAGACACGAACGAAGGCCGCCCGGCATCTGTCGCGCGGGCGGCGGTGCAGCCTGTGGGGCAGCCGGGCCTGGACTCGCTGGCGGCGGTAGGCGCGCGCTTGACGCAACTGCGCGAATTGAAGGGCTGGTCGATCGAAGACGTGTCGGCTCGGCTGAAGGTGGCGCCCGCCAAACTGCGCGCGCTCGAGTCGGGCGATATCAGCCATTTGCCGGACACCACGTTTGCATTGGGCGTCGTGCGCAGCTACGCCAAGATGCTCGGCGCCGATCCCACGCCGTTCACGCAGGCGCTGCGTCGCGAGAAGGGCGTGCCGGCGCCGGATCTTTCGATGCCGGCCTCGTCGGGTAAAGATTTGCCGCGCGGGCGCGTGTCGCTGTCGCTCGGCGGCGGCGCGCAAAAAAGCCGCTCGTGGTTGTGGGGCGTGGCCGCGGTGATCGTTGCGGTGATTGCGCTTGCCATGTGGCACACGAATGGCGGCGATTCCACGGCGTGGCTCGCGCGCCTGAAAGCGAGCGCGAATGGCGGCGCGGGTGGCGCAACGGGCGCATCCGGCGCCGTCGCGCAAGGCACGGCGGCGGCCGGCTCCGAGGCGGCGGCTCAGGATGCTGGCCAGGAGTCCGCATCTGCGCCGGAGACGAACGCGGCCGCACCGGGTGGGGCGTCCGCGACACCCATGCCTGCGCCGCTTGCCGCCGGTACCGCGCCGGCGTCCGCTGCGCCGGTCACGGCAACGCCGGCTGCGCCCGCGGCGAGTGCGCCGGCCGCAGTGGCGGCAGCCTCCGCTCTGGCTGCTGCGCCGGCCGCAGGTTCGGCCATCGTCGCGCTGCGCGTGACACAAGATAGCTGGTTCAGCGTGCGCGGCAAGGACGGCAAGGAAGTGTTCTCCGGCCTCGTGCATGCAGGCGATACGAAAGAAGTGACGGGCGAGGGGCCTTTCAAGGTCACGGTCGGCAACAAGGCGGGGCTCGAGTCGATCACGCTCGACGGCCAGCCGGTCGATCCGTCGAAATATTCGGCGGCAAAAGGCAACGTGGCGCGCTTCGCGTTGCCTTGATACAGACGGTGTGCGCCGCGGCCAACCGGACCGCGGCGCTTTTTCAATTCAGGCGCTGCATTTTTGTGGCGCGTGCGGCGTAAATGGGTTTTTCGATGCAATCCGAAGCTCAATCCCAATCCAGTAGCAAGATCGTGTCAAACGAGCCGGTGTTCGGCGGTGAGGCGCCGCGGCGCAAGTCGCATGCGGTCGACGTCCGGTGGGGCGGCCAGCTCGTCACCATCGGCGGCGACGCGCCCGTGCGCGTGCAGTCGATGACGAACACCGATACCGCCGACGCCATCGGCACTGCCATCCAGATCAAGGAGCTGGCGCAAGCGGGTTCGGAACTGGTGCGCATCACGGTCAACACGCCGGAGGCGGCTGCAGCGGTGCCGGCCGTGCGCGATCAGCTCGACCGCATGGGCGTGTCGGTGCCGCTCGTCGGCGATTTCCATTACAACGGCCACCTGCTGCTGCGCGACTATCCCGCGTGCGCCGAGGCGTTGTCGAAGTACCGCATCAACCCGGGCAACGTCGGGCATGGCGCGAAGCGCGACACGCAATTCGCGCAGATGATCGAGGCAGCCGTCAAGTACGACAAGCCGGTGCGAATCGGCGTCAACTGGGGCAGTCTCGACCAGGACCTGCTCGCCAAAATGATGGACGAAAACGCCGCCCGTTCCACGCCGTGGGAAGCGCAGAGCGTGATGTACGAAGCGCTCATCCAGTCGGCGATCGGCTCTGCGGAGCGCGCGGTCGAGCTTGGCCTCTCGCGCAACAAGATCATTCTGTCGTGCAAGGTGAGCGGCGTTCAGGATCTGATCGCGGTCTATCGCGAGCTCGCGCGCCGCTGCGAATTCGCGCTCCATCTCGGCTTGACCGAAGCGGGCATGGGCTCGAAAGGCATCGTCGCGTCCACGGCTGCATTGTCCGTGCTGTTGCAGCAGGGCATCGGCGACACGATCCGCATTTCGCTCACGCCCGAACCGGGCGCGCCGCGTACCGGTGAGGTGATCGTCGGCCAGGAAATCCTGCAGACCATGGGTCTGCGCTCGTTCACGCCGATGGTGATCGCGTGCCCCGGCTGCGGCCGCACCACCAGCACGTTGTTCCAGGAACTGGCATCGCAAATTCAGACCTATCTGCGCCTGCAAATGCCGGTGTGGCGCGACCAGTACCCGGGCGTCGAAAAGATGCATGTCGCGGTGATGGGTTGCATCGTCAACGGTCCGGGCGAGTCGAAGCAGGCGAACATCGGCATCAGCCTGCCGGGCTCCGGTGAAAATCCGGCTGCGCCGGTGTTTATCGACGGCGAGAAGGTGAAGACGCTGCGCGGCGAGAACATCGCGCAAGAATTCCAGCAAATCGTGAGTGACTACGTCGAGCGCCGCTACGGCCGCGCCGAGGCGCTCGACTCAACCTCGGCAATTCAATAGAGATGACTGAACAGAAGAAAAAGCTCGACAAGCTGTCCGGCGTGAAGGGCATGAACGACATCCTTCCGCAGGACGCGGGGCTGTGGGAATTTTTCGAGACCACCGTCAAGTCGATGCTGCGTTCGTACGGATACCAGAATATTCGTACGCCGATCGTCGAACATACGCAGCTGTTCACGCGCGGTATCGGCGAAGTGACCGACATCGTCGAAAAAGAGATGTACAGCTTCACCGACGCGTTGAACGGTGAAAATCTGACGATGCGACCCGAAAATACGGCGGCGGTGGTGCGCGCGGCGATCGAGCACAACATGCTGTACGACGGTCCCAAGCGCCTGTGGTATATCGGCCCCATGTTCCGTCACGAGCGCCCGCAACGCGGCCGCTATCGCCAGTTCCATCAGGTCGGCGTGGAAGCGCTCGGCTTTGCCGGTCCTGACGCCGACGCCGAAATCATCATGATGTGCCAGCGGCTGTGGGACGACCTGGGTCTCACCGGCATCAAGCTCGAAATCAATTCGCTCGGGCTCGCGGAAGAACGCGCGGCGCATCGCGTCGAACTGATTGCGTACCTCGAAAAGCACATGGACGTGCTCGACGAAGACGCGAAGCGCCGCCTGTACACGAACCCGCTGCGTGTGCTCGACACGAAGAACCCGGCGCTGCAGGAGGTCGCGCAGAACGCGCCGAAGCTGATCGACTTCCTCGGCACGGAATCGCGCGCGCACTTCGAAGGTTTGCAGCGCATTCTCAAAGCGAACAACATTCCGTTCACGATCAATCCGCGTCTCGTGCGCGGTCTCGATTATTACAATCTGACCGTGTTCGAATGGGTGACGGACAAGCTCGGCGCGCAGGGCACCGTCGCCGCGGGCGGCCGTTACGATCCGCTGATCGAGCAGCTCGGCGGCAAAGCCACGGCCGCGTGCGGCTGGGCAATGGGCATCGAACGGATTCTCGAGCTGCTGAAAGAAGAACAACTCGTGCCGGAAGACGAAGGTTGCGACGTCTATGTGGTCCACCAGGGCGACGCGGCGCGCGAGCAGGCCTTCATCATCGCCGAACGGCTGCGCGACACCGGCCTCGACGTGATCCTCCATTGCAGTGCGGACGGCCAGTCGGCAAGTTTCAAATCGCAGATGAAGCGCGCCGACGCGAGCGGCGCCGCATTCGCAGTCGTGCTCGGCGAAGACGAAATCGCCAACGGCACGGTGGGCGTCAAACCGCTGCGCGACACGAGCGCTAACGGCGGTAAAAGCGAGCAACATAACGTGCCCGCCGAAGACTTGACCGAATTTCTAATCAATGCGATGGTTGCAACCGCCGAAGACGGCGACGACTGATCGCGATGACACGCACACGTAGCAAGAATGAGGAAATCGCCGGGCAATGAGTTACCACGACGAACAAGAATCGATTGAAAGTCTGAAGGCTTGGTGGACGCAGTGGGGTAATGCAACCACGTGGATTGTGCTGGTGGTGCTGGTCGCCGCAGCCGCATGGAACGGCTGGAACTTCTGGCAGCGGCGCGAGGCGGCGGAAGCCGCCGTCCTGTACGACCAGGTGCAGCAGGCCGTGGCATCGGGCGACAAGGCGAAGGTGAGCCGCGTCGCCGCCGACATGGAAGACAAGTTCAGCCGCACGGCGTACGCGCAAATGACCGCGCTCGGCGTCGCGAAGGCGCTCTACGCGGCCGGCGACGAAGCCGGCGCCAAAGCCCAGCTGCAATGGACCATCGATCACGCGAAGGACGACGAGTTCAAGCAGATCGCGAAGCTGCGCCTTGCTTCACTGCTGCTCGACGAAAAGGCTTACGACCAGGGTCTCGCACTGCTCGCCGAGCCGCAGTCCGACGCGTTCAAGGGCATCGTGGCCAATGGCCGCGGCGATCTGCTCGCCGCCCAGGGCAAGCGCGACGACGCGCGCGCGGCCTACAAACTCGCGCTCGAGTCGCTGCCGAAGAGCGACAGCTCCGAGCGCCAGCTGATCCAGTTCAAGCTGGACGCGCTGGGCGGTTAAGCGCCGCGAGCTACGACCAACCGGCCTTTCTTTAACCTATTTCCTGAATGCTTCGTCCACCGATGAATCTGCTGAAACGTTACGCTGTGCCCGTTGTCTGTGCGATGACCGTCCTCGCTCTCGCGGCATGCTCATCCACGAAAGACGAGCGCCGCGTGCCGACGCCGCTCACCGAGTTCAAGCCCGTGCTTGACGTGCAGCAAGCCTGGAAGACGAGCGTCGGTAAGGCAGGCCGTTATCTGTTCTCGCCGGTCGCGGTCGGCGACGCGGTGTACGCAGCCGGCGCGAACGGCTCGGTCGCGAAGATCGACGCGCAAACCGGTAAGGACATCTGGCGAGTCAAGCTGCACGACGACATCTCCGCGGGCGTGGGCAGCGACGGCACGTTGACGGCGGTGGGCGGCCTGAAGGGCGATGTCTACGTGCTCGGCGCGGACGGCAAGCAATTGTGGACGGCGAAGGCGCCGGGCGAAATCATCTCGCCGCCGCTCGTCGGCAATGGTCTCGTGGTGGTGCGTACCGTGGACGGCCAGATCGTCGCGTTCAACGCGCAAACCGGCGAGCAGAAGTGGAATTATCGCAACCGCGCGGTGCCGCTGAATTTGCGCGTGTCGTCGGGTATGACCTTCGCGGGCGACGCCGCGGTGCTGGCCGGTTTCCCCGGCGGCGCGTTTTCGGCAATCAATCTGCAAACCGGTGAAGCCTACTGGCAGACGCCGGTTTCTTACCCGAAGGGCGTGACAGAAGTGGAGCGCATCAACGACGTGACCGGGCCGCCCACACTGGTCGGATCGGAAACGTGCGCGGTGACCTTCCAGGGTCAGATTGGCTGTTTTGACGCGAACTCCGGACGGGCGCTGTGGGAAAAAGCGTTCTCGAGCGCGAGCGGCCTCGCGCAGGACGACCGCGCAGTCGTCGCGGCGGATGACTGGTCGGTCGTGTCCGCGTTCGACGTCAGCAACGGCGCTCCGCTGTGGAAGAACGACAAGCTGAAGAACCGCGAGCTGGGCGTGCCGTTCATCCTCGGACACGCGGCGGTGCTCGGTGACTATCAGGGCTACGTGCACTTCCTGTCGCGCGACGACGGCACGCTCGTCGCCCGCATGAAGACCGACGGCAGCGCGATTAGCGCGGCACCGGTGCTGGCCGGCGAGACGCTTGTCGTGCAAACGCGCGACGGCGATCTGTACGGCTATCGCCCGCGCTAATCTCGCGGCGACGGCGTCGAGCGTGTTGGCCGGCCTTGCCGGCCACGCGCGTTTTTCCGGTGCCTGTGTAGGGCGCCGCATAACCAGCAGATGAATTTCGCCGGGCCGGCTGATCCGGCGAGATCGAGAAGCGGTCTTTCAAGCAGGCGGTTAATAAAAGCAGGCCTTCGACAGGAACCGCCGGAAAAGCGATCGACAGCAGCGGCGGGCTCACTTAGCGCAACCAGGCAGCCCGACGGCGCTGCCCAACCAGCCAAACCCCCGTCCGCCTCGGCGCGCCGCTGGCTAGCGCAGCCGGGACTGGTCGAATTCGTGATAATTTGCGTCAAACGCTGCCGTATAGCGGCGCAATGGCGTCGTCATGCGGACGGTCGATTCCGATCCGCGTTTCACCGTGAACAACATCTGATGAAACCCGTTATTGCCCTCGTCGGGCGCCCCAATGTGGGGAAATCCACGCTGTTCAATCGTCTCACGCGCTCGCGTGATGCGCTCGTCGCCGACTTGCCCGGCCTGACCCGGGATCGCCACTACGGCGAAGGGCGCACCGGCGAGCGGCCCTATCTCGTCGTCGACACAGGCGGTTTCGAACCCGTCGCGAAAGACGGCATCCTGCACGAAATGGCGCGCCAGACGCGCCAGGCGGTGGAGGAGTCGGACATCGTCGTGTTCATCGTCGACGGCCGCAATGGTCTCGCGCCGCAAGACAAGGTGATTGCCGACTATCTGCGCAAGACCGGGCGGCCCATTTTCCTCGTCGTCAACAAGGCGGAGGGGATGAAGTACAGCGCGGTGGCGGCGGACTTCTACGAACTCGGTCTCGGCGACCCGCGCGCGATTTCCGCTGCGCACGGCGACGGCGTGACGGAAATGATCAACGAGGCGCTCGGCGTCGCGTACGCGGGCCAGCCCGAAGAGAGCGACGAGGAGAAGGCGGCGCACGGCATCAAGATCGCGATCGTCGGCCGGCCGAACGTCGGCAAGTCGACGCTGATCAATGCGCTTGTCGGCGAAGAGCGCGTGATCGCGTTCGATATGCCCGGCACCACGCGCGATTCGATTTACGTGGACTTCGAGCGTCAGGGCAAGCCCTACACGCTGATCGACACGGCCGGCTTGCGCCGCCGCGGCAAAGTGTTCGAGGCGATCGAAAAGTTCTCGGTGGTGAAAACGCTGCAGTCGATTTCGGACGCCAATGTCGTGATTCTGCTGCTCGACGCGCGCCAGGACATTTCAGACCAGGACGCGCATATCGCCGGCTTTGTGGTCGAGCAGGGCCGTGCGCTGGTGGTCGGCGTGAACAAGTGGGACGGGCTGGATTCGCATGTGCGCGAGCGCACGAAAGCAGATCTGGAGCGCAAACTAAAATTTCTCGACTTCGCCAAATTCCATTTCATTTCCGCTGCGGAAAAGACTGGCATTGGCCCGCTGATGCGCTCCGTGGACGACGCCTACGCGGCCGCCATGTCGAAGCTGCCCACGCCGAAGCTCACGCGTGCGCTGATCGAGGCGGTGGAGTTCCAGCAGCCGCGCCGCCGCGGACCGGTGCGGCCGAAATTGCGTTACGCGCACCAGGGTGGACAGAATCCGCCGATCATCGTGATTCACGGCAACGCACTCGACGCCATCACCGAAACGTACAAACGCTACCTTGAAAACCGCTTCCGGGAAACTTTCAAGCTGACGGGGACTCCATTGCGAATAGAGTTCAGATCGTCGACGAACCCTTACGCGGACAAAGGCTGAAACCCGCGTGTGCGTTGGGTTTGGCCGCTTCGGCAGGGGCCCCGCGCGAAAACGAAAATCGGCTATAGTGTAGCGGTTGACGGCAGATATCTTTTTCTTCTGTCGTCAATTCAGTCAACCTGCAAAAAAATACGGAGTTTGCTATGAGCAACAAAGGGCAATTGTTACAAGACCCGTTTTTGAACGCACTGCGTAAAGAGCATGTGCCGGTGTCGATCTACCTGGTCAACGGCATCAAGCTTCAAGGGAACATCGAATCGTTCGACCAGTACGTCGTGTTGCTCAGGAATACGGTCACCCAGATGGTCTACAAGCACGCAATCTCGACTGTCGTGCCAGCCCGTCCGGTGAATTTCCACCCGGATTCCGAACAGTCCTAACCCCGCCGCGGCCGGCGTAGCGTCGCCCGTCGGCGATCATTCCGGCCGCCTCATTTTGATACCCTCCAATTTGATCAATGCAGCGCTTGTCGGCATCGACTTCGGTAAGATCGATTTCGAAGCCAGTCTCGAAGAACTCAGTCTGCTCGCGCAAAGCGCGGGTGCGAATCCTCTAGTCACCCTCACCGGGCGCCGCGCCAGCCCCGACGCGAAAATGTTCGTCGGCAGCGGCAAGGCCGAAGAACTGCGTCTTGCGTGTGAGGCGAACGACATCGAACTCGTCATCTTCAATCACGCTCTTGCGCCGGCCCAGCAGCGCAATCTGGAGCAGGCGCTTAATCGGCGCGTGGTCGACCGCACGAGTCTCATTCTCGATATTTTTGCGCAGCGCGCCCGCAGCCACGAAGGCAAGCTGCAGGTGGAGCTCGCGCAATTGCAGTATCTGTCCACGCGGCTGATCCGCGCATGGACTCACCTGGAGCGGCAAAAAGGCGGTATCGGCCTGCGCGGCCCGGGTGAAACGCAGCTCGAAACCGACCGCCGGCTGATCGGCGAGCGCATCAAGGCGCTCAAGTCGCGCCTTGACAAGCTGCGCCGCCAGCATGGCACGCAGCGCCGCCAGCGCTCGCGCAATCAGACCATGTCAGTGTCGCTCGTCGGCTATACGAACGCGGGCAAGTCCACGCTCTTCAATGCGCTCACGAAGGCGCAGGCGTACGCGGCCGACCAGCTATTCGCGACCCTCGACACCACTTCGCGGCGCGTGTATCTCGGCGACGAAGCGGGGCAGGTGGTGGTGTCCGACACGGTCGGCTTCATCCGCGAGTTGCCGCACCAACTGGTCGCGGCGTTTCGCGCCACGCTCGAGGAAACCATTCACGCCGATCTGCTGCTGCATGTAGTGGATGCGTCGAGCGCGGTGCGGCTCGACCAGATCGATCAGGTGAACGAGGTATTGCACGCAATCGGTGCGGACACGATCCGGCAGGTGCTCGTATTCAACAAGATCGACGCGGTGCCCGAATTGGCGGCCCGGGGCGAAGCGGTCGAGCGGGACGAGTATGGTAATATTTCGCGCGTCTTTTTGAGCGCGCGCACGGGGCAAGGGCTGGATACATTGCGCGCTGCCATCGCTGAGATCGCGACTGCCGAACCTCTTCCCGACACGCTGCTGGACTCCTCGGAAGAAGACCGCTCGGCAACACCACGCGAGCACCGCAAGGTTCCCGAACTCGGGCACTGACCCGTTCCGATTGCACTGACCTGCACTGACCCGCTGTCTACTCTGGTGAACGAACACAGGTGAACGATTACAACGAGCGGAGTATCTGGCCGCGCATGCGCGCCATGCTTTCACTGAACGATCCGCGTTGGGGCCGTGGCGACGGCAATGGCGAGCGCCAGCGGCCGGTCGAGCCGAAGCGCCCGCAGACCAAGGACGGTGAAGGTCCGCCCGATCTCGACGAGATGTGGCGGGATTTCAACCGTCGTTTGAGCCGGATGTTCGGCCGCAAGGGCGGCGGCGTCGGCGGCGGGCGCCCTGACAACGGCCGTGGCGCGCGCATCGGCGTCGGCATCGTGATCGGCGTGCTGGTCGCCATCTATCTCGGCAGCGGGGTGTTCGTCGTGCAGGACGGCCAGGCCGGCGTCGTCATGCAGTTCGGCCAGTATCGTTACACGGCCGCGCACGGCGTGCACTGGCGCTTGCCGTATCCGTTCCAGACCCACGAGCTCGTCAATATCGGCCAGGTTCGTCAGGTGGAAATCGGCCGCAACAACGTGGTGCGCGTGGCGAATGTGAAAGACGCGTCCATGCTGACGCACGACGCGGACATCGTCGACGTGCGTTTTGCCGTGCAGTACCAGATCCGCAAGCCGACCGATTACCTTTTTCGCAGCGTCGATCCCGACCAGAGCGTGATGCAGGCTGCTCAGGCGGCGGTGCGCGGCATCGTCGGGGCCCGCAGCGGCGAGGAGATTCTTGATCAGGACCGCGAAGCAATCCGGCAGCAGTTGATGGCGGCCATCCAGAAGTCGCTCGATCAGTATCAGTCGGGTCTCGCCGTCACCGGCGTGACGATCCAGGCGGTGCAGGTGCCCGACCAGGTGCAGACCGCGTTCGACGAGGCCGCCAAGGTGCGTCAGGAAAACGAGCGTGCGAAGCGAGATGCGCAGGCCTACGCCCAGGACCTGCTGCCCCGCGCGCAAGCCGATGTGGCGCGCCAGATCGACGACGCGAAAAAGTACAGCGACAAGACGGTTGCTCAGGCGCAAGGCGACGCGGACCGCTTCAAGGAAGTCTATGCGCAGTACTCGAAGGCGCCGGCGGTGATTCGCGAGCGCATGTATCTGGAAACCATGCAGCAGATCTATTCGAATACGACCAAGGTGTTTGTGGACAACCGCGGCGGCAACAACGTGCTGTATCTGCCGCTCGACAAGCTCGTCGAGCAAACGCGTCAGCGCGTGGCCGATGCCACCGCGGCCGCGGCGGCTGCATCGGCTGCGACCGCGGCATCCGGCGCGGCTGGATCGGCGGCTGCCACCGCAGGTGCGGCGGCGTCGGGTGCTGCTTCGGCCGCAGCCGCCACGCCTGCGAGCCGCCCGGCGGCGAGCAGCGATCCGCTGCGTTCGCGCGAATCCTTCCGCAGCCGTATGCGCGAAGACGACGTTCAATAAGGAGCGCACAACATGAACAAGATCATTGCGCTCGTCATTGCAGTTGTCATTCTGCTGTTCGCCGCTTCGTCGATGGTATTCGTAGTCGACCAGCGTCATATGGCCGTGCTGTCCTCGCGCGGCGACGCGGCGCCTGCCTTGCTCGGCCCCGGGCTGCACGTGAAGTTGCCGCCGCCTTTGCAAACCGTGACGCTCGTCGACAACCGCATCCAGTCGCTCGACGCGCCGGACGAGGACCGCTACGTCACCGCGGACAAAAACGAATTGCTGGCAAACCCGGTCGTCAAGTACCGCGTGACCGATCCGCTCAAGCTGCTCGCTGAAACGAAGGGCGACGTTCAAAGCCTGCCGGAGCGTCTCGCGCTCGTCGCGCGCGGCGCGTTGACCGACGCGTTCGGCAAGTACACGCTCGCCGACGCGCTCGCCAAACAGCAGGCACTCGCCGACGAGGCGCGCGGCGCGATGGACAGGACGGCGGCATCGCTCGGCGTCTCGGTGGTGGACGTTCAATTGACGCGCGTCGATTTCCCGGCCTCCATGGCGGACTCGGTCTACAAGCGGATGATCGCGGAGCGCGAACAGATCGCCGCCGACGAACGCGCGAAGGGCACCGCCGAGGCGGACAAGATCAAGGCGGACGCGCTCGCCCAGCAGCAGGCCATCCTCGCGGACGGTTACCGCGAGGCGCAAACCATCAAGGGCGAGGGCGATGCAAAGGCAGCGGAGATCGCCGCGCAGGCATACGGCAGCGATCCGGAGTTCTATCAGTTTTATCAAAGCATGCAGGCGTACCGGAACACCTTCAAGCCCGGCGACGTGATCGTGGTCGATCCGAGCAGCGAGTTCTTCCGCTTCATGCGTAGTCCGACCGGCGGCGCAGCCCCGGACGCTTCCGCGGCCTCGCGCAAACACTAACAACCGGGCACGCCGCGGCATTCGCATCGCGGCCCCTTCTTTCGCATGGATATAGTCGGCTCGTTACTGCTCGCGATCGCGTTGATGCTGGTTATCGAGGGGATGTTCCCATTCGTTTTTCCGAGCGCCTGGCGCGACACGTTCCGTAAAATAGCGGAACGGCCGGCGCATCAGATCCGCATAGGCGGCCTGATCGTCATGCTGCTCGGACTTGTTCTGCTGTTTTTCGTGACCTGACGCAGAGCGCCCCGGCGACGCAAGGCGCGAACCGCAAGGCCGACTGTTCCCGCGTCCGCGACTGCGCGGCTTGACAGGAACCGCTGCGGATTGCCGGCGATTCCGGTGAGCCGCTGGTTGGGCGGCCGCCGTCTGCCGAAGCCGCCAGAATCAGGCCTTGGCTTGCCATTCACACTCATTACCGGCGCATTCTGCCGCCGCGTTCAACGTCGTAGGACTGTATCGATGTCGACCTGGTTACTTCCCGAGAACATTGCCGACGTGCTGCCGTCGGAGGCCCGCAAGATCGAAGAATTGCGGCGTCGCCTGCTCGACCGCTTTCGTTCGTACGGCTACGAGATGGTCATGCCGCCGCTGCTCGAGTACATCGAGTCGCTGCTCACGGGCGGCGGGCACGATCTGAATCTGCGCACCTTCAAGCTCGTCGACCAGTTGTCCGGGCGCACGCTCGGTTTGCGCGCCGACATCACGCCGCAGGTCGCGCGCATCGACGCGCATTTGCTGAACCGCCAGGGCGTCACGCGGCTTTGCTACGCGGGGAACGTCGCGCATACGCGCCCGCGCGGTCTGCACGCCACGCGCGAGCAGATCCAGATCGGCGCGGAAATCTACGGCCATGCGGGTCTCGAAGCCGACCTCGAAATCCAGCAACTGATGCTCGATGCGCTGCACCTCGCCGGACTCGGCAAAGTGCGCCTCGACTTGTGCCACGCGGGCGTGCTCGCGGCACTGATCGAAGCGGAACCGGCGGCCGCGGAACTCGGGCAATCGCTGTACGACGCGCTGGCCGGCAAGGATGTGCCTCGGCTCGTCGAACTGACCGCGAACCTCACGGCCGTCACGCGCGATGCCCTGCGCGCGCTGCCTTCGCTTTACGGCGACGCCTCGGTGCTCGACGAGGCGCGCGCGCGCCTGCCGAACGCGCCGGCCATCGCCCGTGCGCTCGACGACCTCGCGTTTCTCGCGAGCCAGGTGGAAGGCGCCGAAGTCATGATCGACCTGGCCGATCTGCGCGGCTACGCGTATCACAGCGGCGTGATGTTCTCCGCGTATGTCGACGGCGTGCCGAACGCGGTGGCGCGCGGCGGCCGTTATGACCACGTGGGGCAGGCGTACGGCCGCGCACGGGCGGCAACGGGCTTCTCGCTCGACCTTCGCGAAGTCGCGCGCATTTCGCCGGTGGAGGCGCGCAGCAGCGCGATCCTCGCGCCCTGGCAGCACGACGACTCGCTGCGCGTGAGCGTCGCCGCATTGCGCGATGCCGGCGAAGTCGTGATCCAGGCGTTGCCCGGGCACGAGCATGATCTGGATGAATTCGCGTTCGACCGCGTGTTGGTCGAGCGCAACGGCGCATGGACCGTCGAACCGCGCGCGTGAGCGTGCCTCGATCGCGCCGCCCGCGGGCTTTTGTGCGGGCACTTTAAAGGGGCGCCGTACCGGTCCTGTATGCGTCGCCGACCATCGCGCGGCCGTCGGCCATGACCGGCCGCGCGCCTTTTGCCATACCCACCATAACGTGCATACCGTTGAGCGGAAACGGAAAAATTCCGGAAGCGTCCGCGAACATAGGTAAAATACGTTTTTAACCAGCTTACGAAACAACATGTCTGCCAGCGCAGTGAATGTGAACCCCGGGCGTAACGTCGTCGTCGTGGGAACCCAGTGGGGTGATGAAGGCAAGGGCAAGATCGTCGACTGGCTGACGGACCACGCTCAAGGCGTCGTTCGCTTCCAGGGCGGTCACAATGCCGGACACACGCTTATCATCGGCGGCAAGAAAACCATCTTGCGTCTGATTCCGTCGGGCATCATGCATCCCGGCGTCGCGTGCTACATCGGCAATGGCGTCGTGTTGTCGCCGGAAGCGCTGTTCAAGGAAATCGGCGAACTCGAAGCCGCCGGCGTCGATGTCCAGAAGCGCCTCTTCATTTCCGAAGCCACCACGCTCATACTGCCGTACCACATTGCCATCGACCAGGGCCGCGAAGCGCGCCGTGGCGCGAGCAAGATCGGCACGACCGGCCGCGGCATCGGCCCGGCTTACGAAGACAAGGTGGCGCGCCGCGGTCTGCGCGTGCAGGACCTGTTCGAGCCGGCCACGTTTGCCGAACGCCTGCGCGAAAACCTCGACTATCACAACTTCGTGCTGACGCAGTACCTGGGCGTCGAGGCTGTCGACTTCCAGCAGACGCTCGACACGATGCTGGGCTACGCCGACCGTCTGAAGCCGATGGTCACGGACGTGTCGCGCCGTCTCTACGATGCGAATGCCGCGGGCAGCAACCTGCTGTTCGAAGGCGCGCAAGGCACGCTGCTCGACATCGACCACGGCACCTATCCGTTCGTCACGTCGAGCAACTGCGTCGCGGGTGCCGCAACGGCGGGCGCGGGCGTCGGTCCGCAAAAGCTCAACTACATTCTCGGCATCACCAAGGCGTATTGCACGCGCGTCGGTTCGGGCCCGTTCCCGAGCGAGCTGTACGACGCGGACAACGCCGCGCGCCAGGAAGCCATCGGTCTGGAACTTGCCACCGTGGGCAAGGAATTCGGTTCGGTCACCGGCCGCCCGCGCCGCACCGGCTGGCTCGACGTCGCCGCGCTGCGCCGCTCGATCCAGATCAACGGCGTGTCGGGCCTATGCATGACCAAGCTGGACGTGCTCGACGGCCTCGACGAAGTCAAGCTGTGCGTGGGCTATACCGTCGACGGCCAGAACGTCGATCTGCTGCCGCGCGGCGCGTCGGAAGTCGCGCGCTGCGAGCCGGTCTACGAAACGTTCGCGGGCTGGAAGGAAAGCACCGTGGGCATCAAGGAATGGGACAAGCTGCCGGCGAACGCGCGTGCGTATCTGTCGCGCGTGCAGGAAGTGGCGGGCATTCCGATCGACATGGTGTCGACCGGTCCGGATCGCGACGAGACCATTCTGCTACGTCATCCGTTCAAGGCTTAAGCGATGGTGCAAGGTGTACCCATGATTGCGATGAAAGATCCGCGCAACGACGACAAAAACCTGTGGGTCGGCTGGGACGAATATCACCGGCTGATCGAATTGCTGGCCCTCGCCGTGCATGAGTCTGGCTGGAAGTTCGACAAGATCCTGTGCCTCGCGCGCGGCGGTTTGCGCGTGGGCGACCAGCTTTCGCGCATCTACGATCTGCCGCTTGCCATACTCGCCACGAGTTCGTATCGCGAAGCAGCCGGCACGGAGCAGGGCGAGCTCGACATCGCGCAATACATTACGATGACGCGCGGCGAGCTGCACGGCAATGTGCTGCTGGTCGACGACCTCGTCGATTCGGGTGTGACGCTCGCGCGTGTTCAGCAGCATCTGAAGGAACGCTATCCGGCCATCACGGCGGTTCGTTCGGCGGTGCTCTGGTACAAGGGCTGTTCCAAGGTCAAGCCCGATTATCACGTGCAGTACCTGCCGACCAATCCGTGGATTCATCAACCGTTCGAGGAGTGGGACACGGTTCGCCCGCACAACCTGGGCGCGTGGATCAAGCGCGGCATGGCGCAAGCGCAGGAGTCCTCGGAAAAGTGATGCGTTGTACGCGCATGCCGAGCGGAGCCCGATTGGGCTCCGTTTTTTTATGCGCAAGCCGCCTTGCGCGGCGCTTCGTCGGCGCGCGGTGACATTGGCCGAACAGCAATTTGCGCAGCAGACGCGCCCAGGTCGCAGTGCTACACTGCGCGGACCGTCCACGTGGTGTATCCACAACAAGCCGGGCGGCTTCAGACGGGCGGTTTAGAATAGCGGTCGTTTTTTCCGCCCTGGAAACGGATTTCCTCGCGTTTATGACAGATAACAATCACGTGCACAAGCAGCCACTGCCTTCCCTCGCGCTGGCCGCGATCGGAGTGGTGTTCGGCGACATCGGCACGAGCCCGCTGTATGCGCTCAAGGAAGCGTTCAGCCCGTCGCACGGCATTCCGCTCACCGAGCAATCCATCCTGGGCGTGATTTCGCTGCTTTTCTGGGCGATCGTGATCGTGGTCGGCATCAAGTATGTGCTGTTCGTCATGCGTGCGGACAACAACGGCGAGGGCGGCGTGCTCGCGCTGATGGCGCTGGCGCTGCGTTCGCTGGACGAAAAATCGAAAATGGCTGGCTTGCTGATGATGCTCGGCATCTTCGGCGCCTGCATGTTTTACGGCGACGCGGTGATTACTCCCGCCATTTCGGTGATTTCGGCGGTCGAGGGTCTCGAAATCGCCGCGCCTCATCTGTCCCATCTGGTGTTGCCGCTCACCATCGTCATTCTCGTGCTGTTGTTCTGGATTCAACGGCACGGCACGGCGATGGTCGGCCGGCTGTTCGGTCCCATCATGGTGTTGTGGTTCGTCGTGCTGGCCGCGCTCGGGCTCTGGCATATCGTGCAATCGCCGAATGTGATCCGCGCGCTGAACCCGTATTACGCGTACACGTTTATGGCGGCGCACGTGCTGCAAGCCTACGTGGTGCTGGGCTCCGTGGTGCTGGTGCTGACGGGCGCCGAGGCGCTGTACGCCGACATGGGGCACTTCGGCGCAAAGCCTATTCGCATGGGTTGGTATGTGCTGGTCATGCCGTCGCTCGTGCTGAATTATTTCGGCCAGGGCGCGCTGCTGATGCACGACGCGAAGGCGATCGAAAATCCCTTCTTCCTGCTTGCGCCGCAATGGGCGTTGCTGCCGCTCGTGGTGCTGTCGACGGTCGCCACCGTGATCGCTTCGCAAGCGGTGATCTCGGGCGCGTATTCGCTGACGAGCCAGGCCATCCAGCTCGGCTACGTGCCGCGCATGAAGATTCTGCATACGTCCGAGCTGGCTATCGGTCAGATCTATGTGCCCGTGGTGAACTGGATGCTGCTGTTCATCATTCTGTGCATCGTGATTGCGTTCAAGAGCTCGGATAACCTCGCGGCGGCCTACGGCATTGCCGTGACCGCGACCATGGTCATCACCACGATCCTCGCTTGCGTCGTGATGGTGAAGGTGTGGAACTGGAACAAGATTCTCGTCGCGCTGATCATCGGCGTGTTCATGACGATCGATCTCGGCTTTTTCGGCGCGAATCTGCTGAAGGTCGAAGAGGGCGGCTGGCTGCCGCTCGGTATCGGCGCGCTGCTGTTCTTCCTGCTGATGACGTGGTTCAAGGGCAGGATGATCGTGAAGGAGCGCACGGCCGCGGACGGTATTCCGCTGATGCCGTTCCTGCAGGGTCTGCTCGCGCATCCGCCGCATCGGGTGTCCGGCACTGCGATCTACCTGACCGGCAGCGACTCGCTCGTGCCGGTCAGCCTGCTGCACAACCTCAAGCACAACAAGGTGCTGCATGAGCGCACGATTTTCCTGACCTTCATCACGCGCGACATTCCGTATGTGAACGACGCAGAGCGCGTGACGGTGAGGAATATCGACGGCGGTCTGTATCTGGTGAAGGCCGCCTACGGGTTCAACGAGACGCCGGACGTGAAGGCCGTGCTCACGGAAATCGCGCGCACGCACGACATGACGTTCGAGCTGATGGACACGTCGTTCTTCCTCGCGCGCGAAACGGTCGTGCCTACGCAATTGCCCGGCATGTCGGTATGGCGTGAGCGCGTGTTCGCGTGGATGCATCAGAACGCCGCGAAGCCGACCGACTTCTTCAGCATTCCGGCCAATCGCGTGGTGGAGTTGGGAACCAAGATCGAAATCTGACGGCGCCGCTTGTGCACCGCGAGTGCGCCGCATGCAGACATCGCGACGTCTCTGCCGCAAGTAAAAAAACCCACGCCGTTGCGTGGGTTTTTTATTGCCTCCTCCCACATGGATGAGAGACGGCGTGCGTTCGGTGATACGCAGGCGTTGCTGCACACACCGAACGCACAGGTTGCTTACTTCTGCTTGAGCTTGGCAAACGCCGCGGCCATTGCGCCGCCCGGTTCGGGTTCGCGCGCGCGTTGCGGCGCGCCGCGTCCGGTGCCGCCCGAACGGCCGAAGCTGCCGCGATCCTGCTGGCTGCCGCCGCTGCGAGCCGCGGCCGCGCCGAACTCGTCGTCAAGACGCATGGTGAGCGCAATACGTTGCCGCTTCACGTCGACTTCGAGCACCTTGACCTTCACGATCTGCCCGGCCTTCACGACCTCGTGCGGATCCTTGATGAATTTCGTCGACATGGCCGACACGTGCACGAGACCGTCCTGGTGCACGCCCACGTCGATGAACGCGCCGAATGCGGCCACGTTCGTCACCACGCCTTCGAGCACCATGCCGGGCGTCAGGTCGCTGACCTTTTCGACGCCTTCGCGGAACGTCGCGGTCTTGAATTCCGGACGCGGATCGCGGCCCGGCTTTTCCAGTTCGAGCAGAATATCGCGCACCGTCGGCAGACCGAAACGATCGTCGACGAATTCGGCGGGCGACAGGCCGCGCAGCGCGTCGCGGTTGCCGAGCACCTCGCCGGCCTGCTTGTTGATCTTTGCAAGAATCCGCTGGACGACCGGATACGCTTCCGGGTGCACCGACGAGCGGTCGAGCGGATTTTCGCCGTTGTTGATCCGCAAAAAGCCCGCCGCCTGTTCGAATGTCTTGTCGCCGAGACGCGGCACCTTGCGCAGATGCTCGCGCGACGGGAACGGGCCGTTCGCGTCGCGATAGTCGACGATGTTGCGCGCCAGCGTGGCGTTGAGTCCCGACACGCGCGCGAGCAGCGCGACCGACGCGGTATTCGCATCCACGCCGACCGCGTTCACGCAGTCTTCGACCACGGCGTCGAGCGAGCGCGCCAGTTCGCGCTGGTTCACGTCGTGCTGATATTGGCCCACGCCGATCGCCTTCGGCTCGATCTTCACGAGTTCCGCGAGCGGGTCTTGCAGGCGACGCGCGATGGACACCGCGCCGCGCAGCGACACGTCCATGTCCGGAAACTCCTTGGCCGCCAGTTCCGACGCCGAGTACACGGACGCGCCCGCCTCGGAGACGACTATCTTCTGCAGCTTCAGTTCCGGATGACGCGCGATCAGTTCGCTCGCGAGCTTGTCCGTCTCACGCGAGGCCGTGCCGTTGCCGATGCTGATCAGTTCGGCCTGCGTTTGCGCGCACAGCCGCGCGAGTTTGGCGAGGGAGCCGTCCCAGTCGCGGCGCGGCTCGTGCGGATAGATGGTGTCGGTGGCGAGCACTTTGCCGGTACGGTCGACCACGGCCACCTTCACGCCGGTACGCAAGCCCGGATCGAGGCCGATCACGGCCTTCGGTCCCGCCGGCGCGGCCAGCAACAGGTCCTTCAGATTGCGCGCGAACACGCGAATCGCTTCGTGCTCGGCTTCGTCGCGCAAGTTGGTCAGCAACTCGTTTTCGAGGTGCGGTTGCACCTTCACGCGCCAGCACCAGCGGCACACGTCCGAGAGCCATTTGTCGGCAGGACGGTTCTGATTGGCAATGCCGAAATGACGTGCGATCAGCGCCTCGCCCGGATGCGGCACCTGTGCGTCCAGTTCTTCGCCGAGGCCCAGCTTGATCACCAGCACGCCGGCATTGCGGCCGCGGAACAGCGCGAGCGCGCGATGCGACGGCACGGTGCGCAGCGTTTCCGCGTAGTCGTAGTAGTCGCGGAATTTTTCTTCTTCAGCGGTTTCCTTGCCTTCGACCACTTTCGATGACACCACGCCCTGATTGAACAGGTAATCGCGCAGCTTGCCGAGCAGCTCTGCCGTTTCGCCGAACTGCTCGGAGAGAATGTCGCGCGCGCCGTCGAGCGCGGCCTTGACGTCGGCAACGCCTTTCTCGGCGTCCACGTAGGCCGCCGCTTCGGTTTGCGGGTCGAGCAGCGGATTGCCGAGCAGCGCGTCGGCGAGCGGCTGCAGGCCGGCTTCGCGGGCGATCTGCGCGCGCGTGCGGCGCTTCGGCTTGTACGGGAGATACAGGTCTTCGAGCACCTGCTTGCTGTCGGCGCCTTCGATCGCGGCGCGCAGTTCGTCGGTGAGCTTGCCCTGTTCGTCGATGCTCGCGATGATCGCCGCGCGGCGGTCTTCCAGCTCGCGCAGATACAGCAGGCGCTCTTCGAGGTTGCGCAACTGCGTGTCGTCGAGATTGCCGGTCACTTCCTTACGGTAGCGCGCGATGAACGGAACAGTCGCTCCTTCGTCGAGGAGTTCCACCGCGGCCGCGACCTGGCGCGGCTGGACGGACAGTTCGGCGGCGATGCGCTGGACGATCTTGAGTGCTACGGTTTCCGTCATAAGCTGTTGGGTTTCCTGCGGACTCGGTCAAGGGCCGTGCGCCGGCGGCGCCTTGCGGCGCCCCGCATGCAGTGCGTGCGCGCTGCGACCCGATTGCTGGAGCCGGGCATTTTGCCACAAATGCCAAAGGGCTCAACCGCGCCGGGGTGATAGAATTTCGGGCATGTTCCGTCGACCCTCTTTGACGTTGCCCATCCGGTTGCTAATCACGTTGCCAATTCCGTTGCGAACCTCCTTTCTGTTCAATCGCCAGGGCTCGCGCCCGGTCTCCTGCTCGCCACATTTGCCGCCGTTCGCGGTGCGCCGGCCGTCCGCTTCGCGGCGAGCTGAGCCGACTCGTATTGATATTGGCGCGCTTTTGGCGGGCCGCACGTTTCTGGCATGTTGCGCGGCATTTGTCGTGGCGGCGGTGCTGGTCATGCCGGCGCCTGCTGCGGCGCAGTCCGCGGCGTCAACCCAGCCTGGCACGCAGGGCGCGAGCGCCGAGGCGAAGGCCGCCTCGGATGCGACTGCAAGCACGGCAACCCTCGACAGCGAATTCGACGCGCGCCAGAAAGCGCTGGATCAACGCACCGAGGAAAACAATTATCGCTATGGCGTCGCCGAGCATAACTGTTACAGCAATTTTTTCGTCAATCACTGTCTGAACAAGGCGCGCGACGAAATGCGCACGGTGCAGGCGCAGATTCGCAAGGAGCAGCTTGCGCTCGACGGCGAGGAGCGCGCGGAGCGCGCCCGCAAGCGCGACGAACAGGCGGCGCTCAAGCGCGCCCAGGACGAGGCGAGTGCGCCGCAGCGTGCCGCCGAAGACGCGCGTAACGCACAGGCATACGAAGAGAAGCAGCGCCAGCACGAACTCGACCAGGCCCAGCGCAATGCCGAGGCGCCGCAGCGCAGTGCCAACGCCGAGGCCTACGAGGAAAAGCAGCGTCAGCACGCAATCGATCAGGCGCAGCGCGGCATCAGCCCGTCACAGGCGGCGGCCAATCAGCGGGCGTACGATCAGAAGCAGGGCGACTTCCAGCGCAAGCTCGAGGAGGCCCGGCGGCAGGGCGCACAGAAAGCGCAGGAGCGCGTCGAGAAACAGCAGAGCTTCGCAAAGAAACAGGCCGAAGCGGCTCAACACAAAGCGGACGTCGAAGCACGCCAGAAGCAGGCTGCCGAAAAGGCCGAGCAGAAACGTCAGGAACAGTTGAAGCAGCAGAAGCAGCTGGAAGAGCAGCAGAGACAGCAGCAACAGCAGCAACAGTAGTCAGCCGCGCGCGCTGCCGTGCTCATGTCGGGCTGTCGCTGCGCTCACGTGGTACGTCCGCAGGGCGGCGCGCGGTTGTACGCGGTTGTAATATCGCGGTAGTGCAGGTCGTAGCGAATGTACGCCGTATTGGAGACAGTCGCCGTAACGCGTTTTGAGCCGGACAGCAACCTCAGGCAACGGGCTGAACATGGCAACCATGCAGCCCACGCTACAGTCGAGCGGAGGCGAGCATGCGGGATCAACATCAGGTCATCAACGCGGACACGCTTCGCGACCGGATTCTGCAACTGGAATCGGAACACAGTGGGCTCGACCGTTTGATCGACCGAATGTCGGACGAGCCCGGCATCGATGACTTCGAGTTGCGGCGCCTGAAAAAGCGCAAACTCAAAGTCAAGGACACCATCATCTTGCTGCAGTTGCAGCTTGAACCGGACGTACGCGCCTGAGTTCGCGGCCTGGCAGGCGCCGGGCGCGCGCCGCGCGGACCGGACTTTGCAGGAAACGCTTGCCTTGAACTCACCGCTTGAAACTCCACGACGCGCGCGTAGCGCCGACGACGCTTCAGACACCGGCGCTCCGGCGCCGCGTGCTGCCGCGTCTGCGCTCAGTGCGTCGCTCGATCCTCGCCGCGCCGCCGAGCTGAACGAGATTTTCGCCGACAACGGCTTGCTCGCGCGGCAGATCGACGGCTATCGCTCGCGGGCGTCGCAAATCGAAATGTCGCGCGCCGTCGCCGCCGCCATGGAAGCATCGGGCCGCGCGATGCCCGAGCCTGCGATGTTCGAGGCGCAAAAGCGTCCCGCACGGCGACTGCCAACGGGCGGCGCCGACGCCGCCGCGCAGCCGCCCGAGGCCGACGAAGCACAGGCGCTCGACGGCGGCGAGAACACGCTGATCGTCGAGGCCGGCACCGGCACCGGCAAGACCTATGCGTACCTCGTGCCGGCCATGCTGTGGGGCGGCAAGGTGATCGTGTCGACAGGCACGAAGCATCTGCAGGACCAGCTCTTTCAGCGTGATATTCCGACCGTGCGCGACGCGCTCGCCGTGCCTGTGTCGGTGGCCATGCTCAAGGGCCGCGCGAACTATCTCTGTCATTACTATCTGCAACGCACGGCCGATAACGGCCGCTTGCCTTCGCGCCAGGAAACCTCGTATCTGCAGGACATCGTCCGCTTCGCGAAGATCACGCGCACCGGCGACAAGGCCGAGCTGGCAAGCGTGCCCGAAACGGCGGCGGTGTGGTCGATGGTCACGTCGACGCGCGATAACTGTCTTGGCCAGGAGTGTCCGCATTACAAGGACTGCTTCGTGATGCAGGCGCGTCGCGAGGCGCAGCAGGCGGACATCGTGGTGGTGAATCACCATCTCTTTTTTGCCGACATCATGCTGCGCGACACCGGCATGGCCGAGCTGCTGCCTACTGCCAATACGATCATCTTCGACGAAGCACATCAGCTTCCTGAGACGGCCACGCTGTTTTTCGGCGAGACGCTTTCCACCGCGCAGTTTCTCGAGCTCGCGCGCGATTCGGTGGCCGAGGGTTTGGGCCATGCGCGCGACGCCGTCGATTGGGTCAAGCTTGGCGCCACGCTGGAACGTGCCGCGCGCGACGTGCGGCTCGCGTTCAAGGAAGATTCGGTGCGCCTGTCCATCGGCCAGTTGCCCGACGATCACCCGTTGTTCCCGGCGCTCGAAGCACTCGAAACCGAGCTGGACGCGCTCGCGTCCGCACTCTCTGGGCAGGCTGAGCGTGCCGAGTCGATCGGCGCCTGTCTACGGCGCGCACGCGAATTGCAAACGGTGCTGGCCGGCTGGACGACGCCGCCTACCGAGCTCGAGCGTGAGACCGTGAACGCGGCTGAAAGCGGCGGGGCGCAGAGCCAGAGCGAGCGCGCCGACCCGAACGAAAAGGTGCGCTGGATCGAAGTCTTCGCGCATACCGTGCAGTTGCACGAGACGCCGCTTTCCGTCGCGCCGATCTTCGCCAAGCAGCGCGCCGGCGTGCCGCGCGCGTGGATCTTCACGTCGGCCACGTTGTCCGTGCGCGGCGACTTCACGCACTACGCCGCGCAAATGGGCCTGAACGCCAAACGTTCGATGACCCTGCCGAGCCCGTTCGACTATCCGTCGCAAGGGCTTTTGTATGTGCCGCGCAATTTGCCGCAGCCCTCGTCGCCGATGTTTACCGACGCGGTGTTCGACGCCGCCTTGCCGGCGATCGAAGCATCGGGCGGCGGCGTCTTCATGTTGTGCACCACGTTGCGCGCCGTGGACCGCATCTCCGCGAAATTGCGCGACGTGATCGAGGCGCGCGGCTGGAACTATCCGCTGCTCGTTCAGGGCGATGCGAGCCGCACCGAGCTGCTCGATCGATTTCGCGCGTACGGTAACGCGATCCTCGTCGGCAGTCAGAGTTTCTGGGAAGGTGTCGACGTGCGAGGCGATGCACTGTCGCTCGTCGTGATCGACAAGCTGCCGTTTGCGCCGCCTGACGATCCGGTTCTGTCAGCGCGGCTCGATGCGCTGACGAAGAAAGGTCTGAGCCCGTTCGCGGTTCATCAGCTGCCGCAGGCTGTGATCACGCTAAAGCAGGGTGCAGGGCGACTGATTCGCGCCGAGACCGACCGCGGCGTGCTGATGATCTGCGATACGCGTCTCGTCGATAAACCGTATGGTCGCCGGATCTGGCAAAGCCTGCCGCCGTTCAAGCGCACGCGTGAAATCGAGGTGGTGCGCGAGTTTTTTGAAGAGCGCGCGGCTCCATAGCCGCCGTGGCATCGCGCCAACTGGATCGCAAAAAGCGACGCCTGAATAGCAAAACGCCACGGATGTGAGTCCGTGGCGTTTTGCTTTACCGCCCGGGAAATCGCAAAAATCTCCCGGTGCAGTTTTCGCCCGAAGGCTAACCCTACGCGACAGCTTACTGGCTTGCGCCCGAAGCCGGAGCAGCAGCCGAAGCAGCAGCGCCTGCGTCCGAAGCAGCGGCCGAAGCCGAAGCAGCA
>Ga0209759_1000722_pt1 | contig 29044 bp, 7 predicted proteins | sample AraplaCL_Col_mMS_FD_184261 | JGI IMG/M metagenome (GOLD analysis project Ga0209759, IMG submission 184261) | Arabidopsis root microbial communities from the University of North Carolina, USA - plate scrape CL_Col_mMS (SPAdes) (version 2) | ecosystem: Host-associated > Plants > Roots >...
CTGGACCGACGCCGCAAGCACCACCCAGGAAACCTACGACGCCACCGGCCAGCTCACCGCGCTGACCGACACCAGTAGCGGTGCCAGCTATAGCTTCAGCTACAGCAACGGTCAATTGAGCCAGATCGTGGCCGGCGACGGCGACACGCTGATTTTTGGCTACAACACCAACAACCAGTTGATCAGCCTGTCGATCCAGGAAATCCCGCCCGGCCAGAGCACCGCTGTCACACGCCAAGCGGTGACCTATGGGTACGACACGCAAGGCCGTCTCACATCAGTTACCACCACCTTGGGCTCGGACACCGATAGCACGACAGCGAGCTACACCACCACATACGCCTACCAAGGCACCACGGACCTGATCAGCAGCGTCACGCAAAGCGACGGCACCGCGGTCAGCTACAGCTATACGCAGGATGCGCAAGGCGCCTATCAGGTCACGGGCATCATCACCGGTACGGGCAGTGCGGAGCAAACGCTCACCCTGAGCTATGACACGAACGACACCACAGTCATCGACGGCCTGGGCAACGCTTCCTACTACCAATACAACAGCCAAGGCCAGCTTACGTACGTCAACACTCCGGTGGCGGCCACCACGTACACCTACGACGCCAACGGCAACCTGCTCACGAGTACCGATCTTCTCAACCGTGCGGTCACGAGCTATCAATACGATGCCAATGGCAACCTGCTGAGCGTGGAAGACGGCGCCGGAAACACGGTCAGCTACACGTACAACACCAACGATCAGATCACCAGCAAAACCGTCTACACCGTGCCCGCGCAAGGCGAAGTAGGGCAGAGCGGTTACGTCGCCCCGGGTGGCGCCGAGACCACTTATTACGTCTATAACGCGACCAACCAGCTCGCCTACACCATTGATGCCGTCGGTAACGTCAGCGAGAACGACTACACCGCCGTCAATGGTCTCAGCGAACTGACCACCTCCCGCCAGTACCTGGGCGCTACCTACAGCCCGAGCAGCAACAGCAATAGTCCGAGCAACCCGCCGACGCTGACACAGTTGCAAAGCTGGGTCGCCAGCAGCGCCGTGCAAAACACGCTCAGCCAAAGCACGCGCACCGACTTGACCTACGACATACGCGGTCAACTCGCCACGCAAACCCAGTACGACACTGTCACCAGCAGCGGCGCGGGTGTGCTGACGAACGGCACAGTCATCACGACCACCACCTACGACGCACAAGGCCGCCTGCTGCATACCAGCACCGAGACCGGTGCCAATCGCACTACCTTGCAAACCACCGCCTATGCTTACGACGGCATGGGAAGGATGATCAGCAAGACTGATCCGCTGGGCAACGTCACCAGCTATGTCTACATCGATAACGGCAGCAATGACACGCTGACGATCACACAGGCCAACGGCCTGATTACTACGCAAGTGCGCAACAGCGGCGGGCTGCTGATCAGTAGTACTCAGACGTCGTCACTTGCAGGTGCCTCTTCCACCCTCAATTACGAAGTGATCTACAACACCGCCGGCCAAACAGTAGCTGTTATCAATCCGGATGGTAGTGCGAACTACACCTTCTACAACGTACAGGGGCAAGTGGCAGGCAAGGTTAATAACGAGGGCGACGTTACTTCATACGCCTACGACAGCAATGGCTATCTCTCGCAAACTATTGAATACGCCACGACTGTCAACACTTCTGGGTGGACTAGCAACGGCGCTCTCACCGCCAGCTTCCCAGGCACCTTGCCGGTACCGGCATCGAGTAGCAGCGACCTCATCAGTACTTCGATCTATGACGCCAATGGCCATGTTGTCGCAACCATTGCGCCAAATGGCAGCGTCGTACAAAACATCTACGGAAGCGCAGGTCAGCTAACGTCGAGCATTGCATACGCAACCCCACTCAGCCCTACTCAGGTGACTCAGCTGGGTAGTGCTCCTTCGCTAAGCTCGTTGCTGAATACACTAACCACAAGCAGCAGCGACAAGACAACTTTGACCATCTACAACAGCAGTGGCCAGATATATGCTGTCGTTGACGGGAGTGGCAACGTTACGCTCGATAACTACGACGCTTCTGGCAATCGAATTGCTAGCGTAACTTTGGGAACTCCGCTAACAGCTGCGCAACTCCAGGCGTTGTACAGCAATACGACGACGGTCGTGCTGCAGGCTGATTTAGCACAAAATCGAGGCGCCCAGACCAACTTCAGTATCTACAACTCAGCCAATCAAATGGCTGCGACGGTAAGCCCCGGTGGGGTAGTCACCGGTTTGACCTACGATGGCAGCGGGCGAGTCATTGCGAGCACCACCTATGCGACAGCATTGACCGCCCAGCAAATGGCCACGCTTGCCGATACTCCCACGTTCGCCACACTTCAAGGCCTAATCACGTTAAGTTCAAACGACACTACGTCACTTACCATCTATAACGCCACCGGGGAGATCGCAGCGACTGTCGGTGGCGCGGGCAATGTTACGACGACCATCTACGACGCATCGGGCAAGCTGCTTGGCAGTACGCAATACGCTACGGCATTGACTGCTTCGCAGATTAGAGCGCTCGGCACGCAACCGACTTATTCGGCGTTGCTAGCGGATCTGACGCCCAGCGCGGCAGACCAGACCAGCCTGACCATTTATGACGCCAATGGCAACGCCGTTGGTATCGTTACTTACGGATATGGGTACAACCCGCAAACGAATGGCATGGCGTTTGGCGAGAACGTCGTCATCAATACGTACGATACGTCAGGTCGCCTTCTGACTACGACGCAATACAACAACCAGATTGCGGCTGCCCAGGCCGATCAGCTGACTAGCAATCCGACCATCGCCAACCTTCAGTCGATTGTCACGCCAAGCGTAGCCGACCTGACCAATATCACGATTTACAACGATGATGGAACGGTGGCCGCTACCGTGGCCCCCGTGTATCAATACATAGCGTCGACGTCGTCATGGGGCTATACCGAGACCATCACCACGATGACCTACGACACGAACAAGCGCGTCGTAGCGACGACAACTTACGCTACACCGTTGACACAGCAGCAGACAGCGATGCTGGCGCAAAACCCCACGCTTGCCAATTTGCAGCCATTCCTTGCGTCCAATACTGCGCAACCTGCGAGTTTCACGGTCTACAGCGCAGACGGGCTGGAGTCGGCAACGGTCACCTATCAGTCCGGGCAAGGACAGCTCACCGTCACAAGCTACGACGCACAAGGATCGATGACGGCCCAGATTCAGTATGCCACTCAACTGACTGCTGATCAGCTTGCAGCGTTAGGAGAGCAGCCTTCGCTGCAGGCGGTACTTGCCGATGCCAAGCCCTCTAATAACGATCAGTATTCGTTCTGGATCTACGACGCGAATGAGAACGTCGTTGCCAAGGTTGAATCGCAGTGGACTTGGACCTCGAATAGCTATATCGGCCAAGTGACGGCCTATACCTACGATGCCGGCAGCGGAGGAAATTCAACGACGCAATATGCAAATAGCTTGACGTACACGCAAATGCAGAGCCTGGGTATGGCTCCAACCCTTGCGCAGCTCGACGCATTGCTGCAACCAAGTGAGGCGGACCAGATCAGCCTCACGATCAAAAGCGAAGATGGCTCCTCGGTTGCGTCTATTCAGACTGAGAACGTTGGCTACGACTCTGACAATGGCCAGCAGATTTATGGTGGTCAGTTGATCATTGCAACACTTGACGCCCAGGGCAACGTCATCAGCAGGACGACGTTCAACGAATCGATCTCGCAGGGGCAGCTGCGGCAACTGGCGCTGACGCCGACATGGGCGGCACTCGAGGCACAATTGCCATCCGCCGGTGGCGTGGTGATAACTGATGCTACTGGAAGAGTCGTTGTCGCTGTCGACAGCAATGGCAATGTCAAGGCTTTTACCTACAACGGCAGTGCTGCGACCGCAACGACTTACAGTCACCCCCTGACGCTGCAGCAGCAGCGCCAGCTTGCCGCTTCGCCCACGCTGGCGACGTTGACGTTGTTAATGACGGGCACCACCGCTGGCATCACGGTGCTGGGTTCGAATGGGCAGGTGTTGGGGCAAGTCAGCGCTACAGGCATCGTTACGTTGATGACTTACGATACGGCGGGTCATCGGGTGGGTACGACCCAGTACGCTACAGCGCTCAGCGCGCAACAGATGGAAGCGCTGGCATCGTCCCCCTCGCTGGGCGCATTGCAGATCGATCTGGCGCTTGCCGAGGGTGGCAAGGTTGCGCAGACACTGTATGACGATGAAGGTAGGCCGATCGCCAGCATTTCCGCCGACGGTAGCGTGGTTGCCACCACCTACGATGCAGCGGGCAACGCTTCGAGGGTAACCCAATACGCCAACCCATTGAGTCCGGTTGGATACGTAGCGACCTATACCCAGCTTTTGTCAGAACTGATACCGAGCTCGAAAGATGTAACTACGCGCACCGTTTATGATGCTAATCGACGCGCAGTGGCCGTCATCGATACAAATGGTTATGTCACCCTCAACACTTACGACGCGAACGGTAACGTAATTTCGCAAACCAAGGACAGCACGCCGCTGACAAGCTCGCAGCTGGGACAGCTTGACAACAATCCAACGCTTGCCTCACTGCAGGCGTTGCTTGCACCGACTACCCAATACATTTACAACGCGGCAGGCCAGAAGATTGCGACCATTGATCCGCAAGGAAACGTCAGCTACACGTTCTATGATGCTGATGGCCGGGTGAGTGGTGAGGTGAATGCCGATGGCGACGTTATTACCTATGGTTACGATAGTGCTGGTAACGTCACTGGAACTGCAAAATATAACTTACCGCTCGATACATCGAGCTGGGTTAGCAATGGCGCGCTAACTTCCCAATACCCGAGCCGCCTGATACCTCCCGGATCTTGGGCCTATGCTACGACGGCCATCTACGATGCAGGTGGCCGTAAGGTGGCAACCATCGATTCGGCTGGATACGTCACCACCTTTACCTATGATGGCACCGGTAAAGTTCTGGCGACCACGCAGTATGCTACGGCGCTGACCGGCAACGAGCGTGCCGCGCTGGGCGGTATTCCCAGTTTGTCAGCCTTGCAGGCCTACCTCGCTGCTAATGTTTCCAATCGCACCACCTTGGCGATTTATGACGCGGATGGCCGAAAAGTGGCCAGCATTGATGGGGATGGCTACGTCACTATTGCGCGCTACAACGCTGCCGGCGAACAGGTACTCACAACAGCCTACGCCAGCGGGCTGACCAGCAGCCAGCTCGCCAGTCTCGGCGATAATCCGACGTTGGCTGCGCTGCAAGCAGACCTAACCCCAACAGTCAAGGATCAGACTACTCGCAGTTACTACGACGATGCTGGCCGGCTCGTAGCGCAAATCGATGCGGATGGTTATCTCACCACTACGTCTTACGACACCACGACACTTACCGATACCACCACGCGCTACGCCACTGCATTGACGGCCAGCCAGCTCAATGCGTTGACTGGCAGTGAAAGCGCGGGTGAGTTGGTGGGGTTGCTAGGCAACACCACCGACGAACAAAGCAGCGTCACCTACAACGGTAACGGTGAGGTCGCCAGCAGTACGGCAGCAGATGGCACCGTTATTACCTATACCTATAACAGCATGGGACAGGTGCTGAGTACCACGGTGACGCCCGTCAGCGGGCAGGGCATCGCTCGCACGACGAGCGCTACTTATGACGTATATGGCAATGAGCTGACCAGCACAGATGCCGCCGGTGCGATCACAACTTACGTTTACGACACACTTGGCCGGAAGATCGAGACCACTGATGCGGCTGGCAACAGTACCTGGTACTACTACGACGCAGCGGGACTTCTGCTTTATACCGTGCAAGGCCAGCCCGATTCCAACACTGGTATACCCAATACCTGGGGCGATGTTACAGCGCTTGTCTATAACGCATTTGGCCAGGTTACGCAGAGCACCACTTACACTGCGCAATTGGTTCTTACTACCAGTGCGAGCAGCGGCTTTGCACTGAACCCCACCGGAGCTTCGCCAGCTCAGGTTGCCATCGCCATTGCTGCATTGGAGGCGGCAAATAGTGGAGTTCAGATAGGAATTACTACGTACACTCAGTATGACAATGATGATCGAGTCTCTTATGTTACCGATGGCGACAACTACACGACCGGCTATTTCTACGATGCCTTCGGCGATTTGACAGATGAGTTTGTTCCCGTAAGTCATAGCCCTTCCGCCGCTATCGAACAGACGTTCTACAACTATGACAACGACGGTCGAATCTTGTCGGTGGGAAAGACTATTGATAGTCAAATGTACGAGTCCAACTCTGCCTATTACGATGCTTTCGGCCGAGTAATTGACCGCACTGACAGCGGCGGTAATACCGTTACTTACACTTATGACAACCTGGGTCGACAAGTCACGGCCAATCAGTACGTGCAAGGGATGGAACGTGCCACAAACACCACCTACGACGCTTTTGGCCATGTGCTGACGACCACCGATGCATTGGGTAACGTCACCACTTACCAATACGATATTGCTACTCACACTACGGCAGTTACCACACCCGGCGGGGTGGTGATGACGACGGTAAAGGATGTCTATGGCGATACCATTAGTGTGACGGATGGGAGCGGCAACACTACTAGTTACACCTACGATGCCGACGGCCACCTACTGGCCACCAAGGACGCCCTGGGTAACGTCAGCACGAATCAGTACGACTTAGTGGGTGATCTGATCCGGACCATCGATGCGACTGGGCACGTGGTCACCTATACCTACGACGCCAGCGGCAAGGTGTTGACCAAGACCATTGACCCCGCCGGTCTCGATGAAGTGACCCGCTACGCCTACGACGGCATGGAGCGTTTGCTGAGCGTTACAGACCCGGTGGGAACTGTCACTACCTACAGCTACGATGCCGATGGCAATGTATTGACCATGGTAGAGGACGCTGGCCCCAGTGGGCTCAATCTCGCCACTATCTATACCTACGATCATGATGGTGATGTACTGACAGTTACGCAGGGGGCTGGCACGGCCAGCGCTGTGACCACGCAGTATGTTTATAACCAGTTGGATGAGCTGGTGCAGAAGACCGTCGACCCAAATGGGCTGGCGTTGACCACTCGATATGTCTATGACTACAGCAATAATTTAGTAGAGGTCGTTGATCCCAGCGGCAACACCACCTACACGGTTTATAACGAGGCAGGCCAACTCGTTTACACAGTTACACCCGCGGGGGGGCATGGTGCGGGGCTAGGTGCCGTGACGCAGAACAGTTACGACGCGGATGGTCGTCTAATCATCACTCGTACCTATTCCACTCTGGTGAGCACAAGCCAGTTGTCAGGAGTATTTTTGGGGGGGCAGTACGCAATGTCTCTCGTAGCAGGGGCGGTCCATGCGTCTCCTGCTGACGCTACGACTTACTATGTTTACAACGCAAACGGTCAACAGATCTATAAAATAGACCCACTGGGCAATGTTACCGAGACCCGCTACAACCAACTAGGTCAAGTTGCCGAAACGTTGGCCTATGCTGACCCAATCGCCTTGGGAAACACGCTGGCGTCTGCCTTGCAAAATGGCATGGCTTCCATAGCAAGCATCCGGGCCACCATAGCAAGCATCCAGGCCGCATTGGCCAGCGCAGGTAACAGCGACGCCAGCGCGCGTATCACATATTCCTATTACGACGCAGACGGAAGACTTGCCTATACCGCCGTACTCACCCAGGTTGACGGTGTGTTGGGCGCGGTGGTCAGCCAGACGCAATACGATGCTGCGGGTAGGATTATTGCCAATGTCACTTACGGCGTGCCGTTGGCTTTGGATGACGTGGGGAGCGGCGCAACGACGGCATCGGTGGCACAAGCTTTGGCAGCGTCCAGTACAGCAGCGACCACGCGCTCCACGCAATATCTCTATGACAGTGCCGGCCAACAGGTGGCCGTGATCGATCCCAATGGCGTCGCCAGCTATACCTTTTACGACGCGGCAGGGCGGGTGGCTGCAACCGTAGATGGGGCTGGCGCTGTCACCGAATACGTGCGTGACGATCTGGGGCGAGTGCTCCGGAAGATGACGTTCAACACCACGGTAGACACTAGTGGCTGGATCGCCGGTGGCAAGGTGCAGGCTGGTGCTTTGCCTGTGTTTGATCCGAACGATGGAAACACACGCATTGTCGACACAACCTACGATGCCTTGGGCCGCGTGACGAGCGTTACGACTTATTCGCGAATCTCTGTCAACGGAACTAGTTATAACAGCCCAACATCTGGCTATACGTATTTAACCGTTGATGACGTCATCGACGGGGATAAGCTTGTATATAACTACGATACCGCCTCACGCGTCACAGCCACTAGCGATCTGGATTTGAGCGGTGAAACGGCAACGCGCGTAACACGCGTGTTTTACGATGCGGATGGCAATACGATTGCCACGCTTGATGCTAGCGGTTATTTGACCACCCAAACGTATGATGCTGCCGGTCAGTTGATACAAACGGTCGCCTATGCAACGCAGGTCAATCCCTCCCTCGCGGCCAATGGAACGCTCGCTCAGTTGATGCCACCGTCGAGCGCCTCGGACCAGATTACCACCAACTATTACGATGCTAATGGCAATCTTGTCGGCACGCTCGATGCAAAGGGCTACTTCACCGGTTACACCTACGACCTCGACGGTAACCAACTCACGGCGACACGTTACGCCACTGCCTTGAGTCCCGCTGCCTCTTTGAGCCTGGCGAACATCACGGCGGCGTTGACGGGTTCGGCTTACCATCAGACCAGCAACACCTACGACGCATATGGTGATTTGTTGAGTTCCCAGAACTATCAGGGAACCGTTACTAGCTATGTTTACGACAACACCGGGAATGTGCTTAGCAAGACCGTAGCGTCCGGTACCAACGAACAGCAGAGCACCAGCTACACATACGATGCATTCGGCAACGTTGCCAGCGTGACTGATGCTCTTGGCAACGTCGCCAACTACGCCTACGATCTGGCCGGTAACAAGACATCTATGACGGATGCCATGGGCAATGTCACCTGGTACGTCTACGATGCTGTCAATCGTCTTTGCTTTACCATCCGCGGCATAGCGCAGGGCGGGGTGCTAAATGCACTTGGTGAAGTGAGTGCGGTCGATTACGACGCTTTCGGCGACGTACAAGACACGATCACCTATTCTGCGCTGATGGGCATTGGTGCTGCCTTCGCGCCAAGCATGGCGGGCATGAAAAATGCCGTGATGACCTTGGCCAATACTGGTATTAACCAGGATGGAGAAAGAAGCTACATCTATGACCTTGATGGCAATGCAGTCGTCAAGCGAGACGGGAATAATAACGAAACAAGCTATACGTATGATGGCTTCAACGAAGTCATTTCGAAAAAGCAAGGTGGCTGGCAAGGTCTGACTACTCTGTATGCCTACGACGGTATGGGGAGTGTGACTGGCGAGATCGACGAAATAGACGTGGGAGGGTGCGGAGAGTTTGGTGTTGCTGCGGAAGAAATGATCTCCAACAGCGGCGGCGTGCAAATTCTGCGCGAGCAGAACTGGACGTATGACGCTTTCGGTAATGTCGCCACCTACACGGATGGCAACAACAACACGACTAGTTACACGTACGACGATCTGGACCAGCAGGTTTCGCAGAGCCTCACCGTATCTGACCAAGTGCGCGAAATCGCCGATACCTATGACGCCTACGGCCGCATCCTGACCAGCACCGATGCCGAGGGCCTGGTCACGAGCTACAGCTACGACGACGCAACTGACACGGTTACGGAGACTCAGCCTGGCGGCATCACGACCGTCACCGCGTACAACGCCGAAGGACAGATCACCTCGGTCACCGATGCCCAAGGCAATGTCACCAGCTATACCTACGATGCGGATGGCCGACTGGCCAAGACCACCAACCCTGATGGCAGCACGGTAGCCAATCAATACGATGCTGACGGCCACCTGGTGCAGACCACCGACGCAGATGGCAACGTCGCGGCCTACACCTATGATGCCGCGGGCCACATGCTCAGCAAAATCGTCGATCCCAACGGCTTGGACCTGCAGACCACGTATACGTACGACGGCCGCGGCTTGATGACATCAGATACGGACCCCACGGGAGTAGTCACAGACTATGGCTATGATGGCAACGGCAATGTCAGCTATGTGGACAGAAACCCTAATTCCAACGGTTCTGCGTCCCTAAGCACGGACTACACTTACAACGACCTCAATGAAGTGGTCTCCAGCACTGTTTGGGGAATGGTCAACGGTGCATGGCAGAACGCCAGCAGCAATTTCAGCTACGACGTACTCGGCCGAATGACGTCCGAAACCACCGACACTGGCCACCAAAACCAAATCCAATACACCTACGACGGCGACGGCAACGTCACCACCAAGACCGACGGTGACGGCAACGTCACTTACTACTTCTACAACGAAGCTGATCAGCAGACCTACGTCGTCGCGCCGGATGGAGCCGTCACAGCCACCACCTACAACGCCGACGGGCAGGTCACCTCGACCACGCAGTACGCCACCGAGCTGTCTTCAGATGTGATCTCGTGGGAATTGCCCAGCACTAGCAATTACCAGATGCAGTACATGGTCACGCCCAGCCCGGACGATCGCGCCAGCTACAACGTCTACAACAGTGCCGGCCGGCTCGAATACAGCATCGACCCCAACGGCAACGTCACCCAGATGCTTTACAACACGCTGGGCCAGGTGGCTGAGACGATCGCGTATGCATCACCGATACAACTGTCGAGCGCCGATATTATCGATCTGCAGACGAGTACTTCCGCCGCAACAGCCGATGTGCAAACTGCTCTGACGAGCGCTGGCAATACCAGTGACAGCGCCCGTATCACCTACACCTATTACGACGCGATGGGTCGCGTCAGCTGCACTTTGAGCTCGGCTTCGCTCAATGGGCAAACGGGTTATCTGGCGACGCAAACCGAATACGATGCCAACGGTAACGCCGTCGCCACGATCCAGTATGGTGATCTGATTCCTTCGTCGCTGGTAAGCGGGAGCCAGACCACGGCAACCGTGCAAGCCTACCTGGCAACACTGCCCGACAGCCACGCCACGCAAGGCGTGTACGACAATGCTGGCCGCCTGGTCTACAGCATCGATGCGGCAGGCAACGTAACCCAGACCGAGTACGACAACGACGGCCGCATCACGGCAACATTGAAGTATGCGTATCCCATTGCGACACCGGCAGCCTGGACTCAAGATGACGTCGGCGCTGCAGTGCAAGCCTCCAATGCCAATAGCACGCAAACACGCGAAGCGCGGAATTTCTACGACGATTTCGGCAACATGATCGAAACCATCGATCCCGATGGCAATACCACGACCTACACCTATGACGAACGCGGCTTGAAGCTGTCGTCCACCGATTCCGCCGGCAACACCACCTACATCTATGACCAGTACGGCAACCTGATCGGACAGACGAGTCCGCCGGTCACTGTGAATGTCTATAGCAGCACCGGGGTACTCGAGAGCAGTACCTCCGAATCCATCGTTACTACTTACGAATACGATAACGCTGGCTATCTGCTCACTCGGATCGACGACAGCGGCACCGAGCAGACTCGCATCACGCAATTCCAATACGACGCGACTGGCGACCTGACCCAGACTATTCAGGTTAACCCCGAGGGTGTGCAACCTACCGTCAACGTTACCTACAACGCCTTCGGCCAGGTCGTGGCCACCGAGGACGCCAACGGCAACGTTACGTACAATGTCTACGATCACGACGGCAACGTGCTGTACGCCATCGATGGCGATGGCTACGTCACCGGTTATACCTACAACGCCTATGGCCAGCAGACCAGCGTGACCCAGTACGCCACTGGCATTAATACGGCCGGACAGGGCTGGTCCATCAATCAGCCACCCACACTGGTGCAGCTGAGCGCGGCGCTGGTGACGTCTTCCGCCGATCGCACCACCACCACCGCGTACGACGCACAGGGCAACAAGATCAGCGTCACCGGACCCACAGCCATCTACGCGAACAGAACGAATACGGCAGCCGGCGGCGCAGAAACAACCGAGTACACCTACGACGCCTATGGCAATGTCACCAGCCAATCCATGCTTGTGCAGGGCACGGCGGGTACGGCCAGCGCGGTGTGGGCCACTACGTACAACTACTACGATGCTCTCGGCAATATGCTCATGTCGGTAGACCCGATGGGCTATGTCACGGCCAACATGTACGACAGCTTTGGCGACCTCATTAATATCACGCATTACGCTACGGCCATCGATACCAGCAGCCTGGTCGCAAATGGTGCGCAGCCGGCACTGCCGCCCGCAAGCGCCGAGGACCACGTTGCCGTCTATAAGTACGACAACAACGGTAACATTCTGAGCAAGACGGTTGATCCTAATGGCCTCAACCTAGTGACGAGCTATACATATGACGGTCGCGGTTTGGTGATCTCGCAAACCGATCCGAGCGGCGTCGTCACGCAATACACGTACGACGCCAATGGCAACATATCCACGGTAGTGCAGGGCGCTGATGGTGTCGCGCCGATCACCATCACCAACGGCTATGACGCGCTCGGTCAGCTGGTGGAAAGCGACGTTGCGCAATCCATCGGTGGTACCGCTTCGATCGCCAGGAGCCATTACGTCTACGACCCGCTTGGCCATCTGATTTCTGAGACCACCGGGACAGGCCGGCAGGCCAGTGTTCTCTACGCCTACGATGCCAACGGCAACGTCATTTCAAAGACCGACGGCGACGGCAACGTCACTTACGCGTTCTATGATGCCGACAACCGGCAGATCTACGCCGTGGCGGCCAACGGAGCAGTCACAGCAACAACCTATAACGCCGAAGGTCAGGTCACCTCGACCACGCAGTACGCCACAGAGATTCCGTCCAACGATCTGTCACAGCTGTCTGGCGGCACTGCAGCGCTAACCGCACTAATCCAATCCAGCGCAGACGACCGTACCAATTACAACGTCTACAACAACGCCGGCCAGCTGGAATACAGCATCGATCCCAACGGCAACGTCACCGGCATGCTTTACAACGCCCAGGGACAGGCGGTCGAAACGCTGGTCTATGCCAATCCGGTGCAACTGTCGTCAGCCGCCATCGCCGATGTACAGTCCGGCGCTGCTACAGCAGAAGCCGATATCCAGGCGGCACTCAGCGCGGCCGGCAACAACAACAGCACGGTGCGCGTTACTTACACCTACTACGACGCAGATGGTCGCGTCAGCTGCACCTTGAGTTCCGCTTCGCTCGACGGACAACCCGGCTACCTAGCCGTCCAAACGGAATACGATGCGTATGGCAACGTTATCGCCAAGATCCAGTACGGTGACCTGATCCCCGCTACGCTGGTAAGCGGCTCGCCGGACACGGCCACGGTCGAAACCTACTTGGCCAGCCTCGCTGACACGCACGTCACCCGCACCGTGTACGACGGTGCAGGGCGCGCCATGTACAGCATCGATGCGGCCGGCAACGTCACGCAGACCGAGTACGACAAGGATGGCCGCGTTACCGCCACGCTGAAGTACGCCAACCCCATCGGCACACCTGCAGCATGGACTCAGGCAGACGTGGCGGCGGCTGTGCAAGCCACCAATGCCAGCAATGCACCGACGCGCGAAACGCAGAACGTCTACGACGATTTCGGCAACCTCACCAAGACCATCGACGCTAACGGCAACTCCACGTCCTACACCTATGACGAACGTGGCTTGAAGCTGTCTTCCACCGACGGCAACGGCAACACCACCTATTACACCTACGATCAGTACGGCAACCTGCTTACGCAGACCAGCCCGCCGGTGGCTGTGGCCAGCTACAGCGGCAGCGGCGCGTACCAAGGCACCACGACCGAATCCATCGTCACCATTTATACGTACGATGCTGCCGGCAACCTGATCACTCGGGTTGATGCCAGCAATACACCCGAAGCGCGTACCACCCAATTCAAGTACGACGCGGCCGGCAATCTCATCCAGACCATCCAGCCCGACCCTGGCGCTATCGATCCGCAAACAGGCTTGCTGGTCGCCACCGGCTCCCACCCCACCATCACCGTTACCTACAACGCGTTCGGCCAGGCAATAGCCAGCGAGGATGGCAACGGCAACACCGCGTACAACGTCTACGACCACGACGGCAACTTGCTCTACGCCATCGACGGCGACGGCTATGTCACCGGTTACACCTACAACGCCTATGGCGAGCAAATCAGCGCCACGCGCTACGCGACCAGCATCGATACGGTTGGGGAGGGTTGGAACGTCAATCAGCCGCCAAGCCTGGCGCAAGTGCAAGCGGCGCTCGTTACCTCCTCCGCTGACCGCACCCTCACCACCACCTACGATGCGCAAGGCAACAAGCTCAGCGTTACCGAGCCCGTCATCACCTATACCAACAGTGACGGCAGCACCGCGCAGGGCTCGCCGGTAACCCAGTACACCTACGATGCCTATGGCAACGTCACCAGCCAATCCGTGCTGGTGCAGGGCACCCCAGGTGCGGCCGGTGCGGTATGGGCCACCACGTTCAACTATTACGACGCGCTCGGCAACAAGCTCATGTCGGTCGATCCGATGGGCTACGTTACCACCAATACGTACGATGCCTTCGGCGAACTGTTGAGCACCACGCAATGGGCCACGGCCATCAGCACCGCCGGCCTGGTTGCGGGTGGTGCCATGCCGCACGATCCATCTGCCGTCGTCGGCACCACCACCGGCCTGGATCGCATCGTCACCTACACTTATGACCAGAACGGCAACAAGACCAGCCAGTCGGTACAGCGGTCCTACACAAATGCCCAAGGGCAAGCGACGGTAGGTTGGGATACCACCAACTACGCCTACGACGGCAACAACCATCTCACCACCATCACCGAAAACGGCATCACCACCGCCACCACGGCGTACGACGCCATGGGCCGTGTTATCAGCGTTACCGGTCCGCAAGTGGAGGTATTGGTCAGCAACTGGCAGGCCCTGCTGGAAGCAAATCCGTCGCTGACGCTGGCCAGCCCGTCGCTGTATGTGCTTGCCTCGCAGGTGGTGAGCTACACGTACGATGCCTTGGGCAACAAGCTGCTGCAGACCCAAAGTTCCACCGCTTCCAGCCAAACGGTCAGCACGTACTACCAGTACGATAATGCCGGCCATGTGGTGGCGCAGATCACGCCGCTGGATGGCAGCGGTGCGAACTGGACCTCCAGCCAGGCCAAGTTCATGGCCTACGATGCCAATGGCAACCTGATCGAGCAGTGGTACACGCTCGATGGCGATGACAACAGTTCGACCACCGTCACCACCCTCAATACGTATGACGGGGACAACCAGCAGGTTGCCAGCGTTACTTACCGTGCAGGCATCCCTGAGCCGGACAAGGCCACCAGCACCACCTACGATGCGTTTGGCGAGGTCACCGCCAGCGGCGATGGCGTCACCAACAACGTGGTGACCACTTACGACAACGCAGGCAACAAGCTCACCTCCACCGATCCCAAGACGGGCGAGCTGCACACGTATGGGTACAACCTGGCCGGGCAGCTCGTAAGCGACACGGTGCCGCTTGCCGCCAGTGTCGGCGGCACGGCGCAAACGCTGTATACGCTGGATCTGGACGGCCGCGTCACGGCCGAACAGGCGCCGAGCACCAACGCCGTCAGTGGTGAAAACGCCGGCATCCTTATCGCTACTTACGATGCTTGGGGCAACGTGCTCAGCTCCAGGGATGCCAACGGCAATACCACCACCTATGCCTACAACGAGCGCAACGACGTCGTCACCGAAACCGAAGCCGCTGTCACCGTGGTGAACGCCGATGGTTCCAGTGCCAGCGAGATGCCGCAGAAGACTACGTCCTACGACATCTACGGCAACGTTATCGCCAGCACGGACGAAAACGGCAACGTCATCCACAACGCCTACAACCTGCTCGGCCAGAAGACAGAAAGCATTGATGGCGCCGGCAATGTGCTTTACACCGGTTACGATGCGCTGGGCAACCAGGTAGCCCAGCAGGACGGCAACGGCAATATCACCTTCAGCAACGTCGACGCCCTCGGCCGTGCCGTGCAATCGGGCGAGTTTGAACTCTCCTCGGATGGCAGCTCACGCCAGGCCGTCTGGCAACAAGCGTATGTGCTGGATCAGAACGGTGATCGCATCATCAGCTACGACGGCATCGGCAGCGCGTATCTGCAAAGCGGCGATGCCACTGACGCAGCCCTGCATGCCAGCTATGCTGGCTACAACAGCCAAGGCAAGGTGATCTGGAGCCAGGACGCGGCACAGCATGCCGCCAGCACCGCAAGCGATCATCAGGACTACACCGGCAATTGGACGCAAACGCCGCCCAACAGTGATTTCTCCCAGGGCAGCACCGGCTGGGATGCCAGCCCAGGTTGGGTGTTTGGCAGCTGGAACTACGACGGCCAGAACTGGAGTGCCAAATTCAATCCCAGCAATTTGTCCAATGGTGGCTCGGGCACCCTGGTCAGCACCGATCGCGTCCCGGTCGTGCCGGGGCAAGTGATTACCGCCAACGGCAATACCGAGGTGCAGTCCACCAACGGCTGGGGCTCGATGGAAATCGTGTGGTACGACGCGCAGGGCAATGTCATTAGCGTGTCGACCGATCAAAACAGCCCCGGCCACGAGCAGGATGGGCGCCGCGGCGCAGGCACGGCCTGGGTCACCGGCACGGCGCCGGCCGGTGCGGCCTGGGCGGCGATGGGCTTGAATGCCGGCAACTACAACGAAGGCGACCCGGGCGTGACCTTCTCGCAGGTGTGGTGGAGCTACACGCCGCCGGCCGACATCTCGGTGCTGGGCTCCGGTAACACGGGAGCGGTGGTCAGCTTGCCCACCGGCCAGTTCACCGATCAGGCGCAAAACACCAACTTCGCCCAAGGCAACACCGGTTGGGATACCAACGGCTGGACCATTCACCAGGCCAGCAATGCCAATAGCGGCTGGGAGGCCAGTTTCGGCGGCAACGGTACCGCCACCATGGTCAACCAGGACCGTGTGCCGGTCACGGTAGGGCAAACCATCATCGCCTCCATGCAGTTGAGCCTTTACCTGGCGCCGGATGGCGCGGCGGCCGGTGGCGCCGTTGCCATCAACTGGTACGACGCCAGCGGCAACCTGATCACCACCCAAACCGGCAACTGGGTCGACAACGATCACAAGGGGGCGTGGGAAACCTCCACCGTGGTCGGCACGGCACCGGCCGGTGCGGCCTATGCGTCGTTGGCCGTGGTCGGCAGCGCCAATGGCATCGGTTCCATTTCGGTCGAAAACGCGCAATGGAACTACCAGTACATTCCACAGGTGCCGACCGGAGTGGTGGAGGATATGTACGTCTACGACATGGACGGCAACCTGGTCAGCGAAACCACCGCCGACGGCGATACCGAAAGCTGGCAATACAACCAGTACGGCCAGGTCACGCAACACACCGACCTGAGCGGCGCCAACTACAGCTACACCTACGACGCCAACACCGGCGCGCAGATCGGCGAAAGCGACAACTGGTCGCCCACCGCGCAAGGGCAGGTAGCCCCCGCGTACGCCACCGCCCCCCTCACCACGCCCAACAGCGAAACGCTCACTTATTACGCCGACGGCCAGATCGCCACGGAAACCTTCTCCGACGGCTCCAGCTACAGCTACCAGTACGACAACAACGGCAACCTGATCCGCGAGGAAGACAGCACCGTCGACGGCAACAACAACACCGTCCACACCGTTACGCAAACCAGCTACGACAGCCACAACCGCATCACCCATGTGGTGGAAACCAACGCGGTGACGGGCACCCCGATGCTGGACGAAACCTTCAGCTACGACGCCGCCGGCAACCGTCGCGAGGTGAGAGCCGTAAGCCAAGGCAGCACGCAAGATGCCTGGTACACCTACGACGGCGACAACCGCGTGGAGATTGCCGACGGCTCAATGCAAAACGCCCAGATCGTAGTGACCAGCAGCACCGGCTCGTATGAAAACGCCTATGACGCCGACGGCAACGTCATCAAGATCTTTACACGCAGCAGCAATGGCGACCTGATGGCGCAAACCCAGCGCTACAACGCCCTGAACCAGCTGTTCGAAACCGACTACGCGGTGGACGTCACCCAAGGCGCGACCAACAACGGCATCCAGCAAACCATCCGCTACGACGCCGACGGCCATGCACTGGCCACCCAGAACTACTACGAACTGGGCGCCACCATCACGGTGCAGAACAACAGCGCCGACAATCCCCCCGACGACGGCGGCCCGGATACCTCCACCGTGGACGTGGGTGGCGAACTGCAAAGCGCCACCGTCAACTTCTACGACACTGTGGGCCGCCTTGCCGAATCGCAGACCTTCAATACACCTAGCGGTTGGGATGGCACCGCCAGCCCGATTCCTACCGGCACGCCCAGCCCCGATGCCACCACCTACGGCAGCCTCACCCTGCAGAGCGAGGTGGTCTACCAAGGCCCCAACGGCACCACCGGCTACGATGCCGACGGCGACGTGGTGGCCTACCAATACCGCGACGCCACCGGCAGGGTCGACCAATACCAGGTGACCTACTTCAAGAAAGACACCTACCTGCAGGCCGACACCACCGGCGATTCCAACGTCACCAACGTGCAGCCGGCGACGGATCAATCCGTGTACGACACACGCGGCAACCAGGTCGCGCTGGAACAGCACACCGAAGACCCGTACGGCAACGTCGCCGACACGGTGCGCGTGTTTGCATACAACGGCAACGGCGAAATCATCGAAAGCGAGAACGGCACCGGCAGCAGCGGCAGCAGCATCGACCTGGGCAGCAACCCGCAAGCAGAGATCGCCAACTACACCTACGTCAACGGCCAGCAGCTGGCGAGCTTCAACAACGACGGCTCCAACCTGAACGTACTGGACCAGGTGACCGCGTTCAGCAGCAACAACGACAGCCCCAACAGCTACGTGGTGCAGGCGGGCGATACGTTGGAGAGCATTGCGCAGGCGGAATATGGCAATGCAAATCTTTGGTATGTGATTGCGCAGGCGAATGATCTGAGCAGCGACACCAACCTGGTGCTGGGCGAGCGGCTGCAGATACCGGCCGTGACGACGCATGCGAACTCGGCGACGACGTTCAAGCCGTATGATCCGAGTGGGACTATTGGAAGTACGACGCCGAATTTGCCAACCATTACGCCGCCGCCACCGCCGGCGAGTGGAAATGGATGCGGAGCGCTTGGAATGATCGTAATGATTGCCGTGACGATCGTCGCGACAGTCTTCACGGCGGGCGCGGCGCTGGCGGTCCTGGCGCCGACGGAGTTTGCTGCGGAAGGTGGGATTATGGCCGCCGGCATGGCGGCACTTACGGGCACCGTGGGGGGAATTGCTGGCTTGGCAGCCGCAGCTGTTGGCGGCATCGTGGGTGACGCTATAGGACAAGAGACCGGCATAGCTCTGGGTGTGCAGTCTCACTTTTCGCTGTCCGCAGCCTTGGAAAGTGGCTTCACGGCCGCGGTTGGTGCAGGCGTAGGGCAGGAACTGTCTTCGACGGGCAGTGGTTTTTCAATCTTCGCAAATTCGCAAGGGGCACTCCGGCCGCTCGGCTTTGGCGTGGTGGGGCTGGCCGACTACACAGGCCAATATGCCGCATCTGAGATCGCTGGCCAGCAGGCGCATTTCAGCTGGCAAGGATTGGTGGCAGCTGGTGTGGGGGCTTACGCGGGTGCAGAAATTGGTGCTGATCTTCCTTCGGTTGGTCCCATCACCCAAGGTTTGGATCAGGCGGCCGGCCAAATGGTGGGCGACGTGACTGACCGTGAGCTCAGCGTTGCCTTGGGCGATCAACATGTGCCGAGCTGGGCGCAGGTGGGAGAGGAGGCCGCTGGGGGATTTCTTGCTGATCCGCTTGACAGCTTGCTTCTAGGCAGATCAGGTCAAAGCCAGCCTGCGCAAGGGCAAGCTGGTGGTGGCAACCAGGGCGGCGGAAAGTCATTTATTTCTGGCGATTCGAACAACGGCCAGAGCAGCGGATCCGGCGGCAATGCCGTCAGCCAAATCGAGGTCGACACCCAAGGTAACCCGGTAACTCAACCCGTATTCCAGCCGAGCTCAGTTACAACCGACTCGCTTATTTTGCCCGATGGCACTGTTGTTAACGGGGCGGGTACAGAAAATGAGACAAAAAGTTACAACTTCATTCCGGGGTACGGTTACGGACCGTTGTCTACGGGGAGTACAGGAGAACCTGGTACTTATGGACTGATTGGGACGTCAGAAGACGGTCAGGCGCTGCAGATCGACTCGTCGACCATCACCAGCACTCCCACCACGAGCAGTAATGGCTTGCCTGGCTATTCATATAGTGACGGTGTTCAAACCTTTGCGGTAGAGCCAACAAGCGCGTCTCTACTCCAGGGGGCAACACCATTGCCACCCCTGGCGGTTGCTCCCTCAGAGATGGGTAATCAAAACTTCACTCCATACGGTGCGCAAGCTCAGACTCTCCGTGCTTCCGGTGCCGTGCTGGGTGTCGGGGTTGCGGGTGCGAAACTGCTCTATAACATGGCGGCTTTGGGCGTGACCGCTGTAGAGACGGATCTTAATGCGCTAGTGGGCCGAAACGGCTTATTCGGCGACTACACAGACATGTTCCAAGCTGGCGCGGATCGCATGAGCAACATGGAGGACAGCATTCAAAACGGAGCCCACCAACTCTTCAAGAACGGAGCATGGAGCGGAATATCTCAAGCGGCCTCTACCGTCTATGGCGCAACCACAAACGCGTTCAGTCAGACATTTAACAGTTCCAGTCAACTCGCGAACAGCAATGATCCCTTGGACCAGTTCTTGTCTGGGGCGCAAATAGGCAACCTCTTTGGTGACACTGCGATCACAGCATATGGCGCATGGGAAACAGCGGGCTTGGTCGTCAAGGGAACGCAGCTGGCGGCCAATGTCGGCGGGAAAGTCATTGATGCGTTGAGTCAAATCGAATTTACGGGTTCGTCCGGCGGCTTCACCAGTTTGAACAATCAGTTGGGGGCGGTTGGTAATGATCTGAGCAACGTCGGGCCGAACGTTAGCGAAGCAGGCAACGTTCTATCAGATGTGCCGGAGGCGCCAGTGAATCAGGAGATACCAACCATTCCTGAGGGGCCAGTCAATCAGGAGACATCACTCATTCCAGAAGCGCCGGTCAATGACGAGGCGCGACTCGTTCCAGAAGCACCGGCCAACCAAGAGCCGTTGTTTGTTCCGGAAGCACCAGTCAATCATGAGGCGTTGCTCGTTCCGGAAGCACCGGTCAATTCAGAGGCGTCTGTCACGGCGAGTGAGAGTATAGGAGGGGGTAAGGTCAATGCCCCTGCGGCTCCAATCAACGTTGACTTGGCACGACAGTCGACTTCCAGCATGCAATTCGGATCGTCTCAAGTTAGCGAGGCCATGGGTGACTCCTTGGAGGACAGTGAGGCGTCGGCACAGCAAATCACGTCGTCGACCGAGCAGTTGCCAGCTCGTGGCATTGAGCCGGTCAAACAGAACGATTACAGTTACGCAGGTAAGAAACTCAGCGAGGAAATTCAACAGCAGCGGCTAGCGGCGGGTGGTACGGGTGGCGGGGTTGTTGATGCTGAGGCGGAGGTTGCTCCTCCACCGATTGAGCAGGGAGGCCCTGTTCCAAGCACGACAGTCGATGCTGCGAACGCGGGAGCCGATGCGACAGATATCGCGGCGACACAAAATACAAATGTTCGCGTCTATCCAGATGGAAGCCTGCGCACTCCGGACGGAAAATTTGCGAGCATTAGCGGCATGCCAGCACCTGGTACGGCAAATGCTCAAGCGTTTGCCGATTTCCTTAGCTCAAATGGCGTGAATGTTGTGGGTACTGAGATGGAGGTTCAGGGGCCACTGGGCATTCGTAGATATGACATTGTGACTGGCAATTCAGATGGCTCACTGTTTGGCATCGAGGTAAAAAGTGGCGGTGCCACCCCGACTCCGTATCAAGAGTTCTCTGATATGTATATCAATCAGTTTGGCGCGGTTGGCCGTGGCCGCATTAGTGGTCAAACTGTCACCGGTTCGGTGACGGTCTATTTGCCGCCGGGAGGCTAATCCATGCTTTTAGAAGTTGAAAAGGCACCATCCATCGAGAATGTCACGGAGGCGCAGATGCGCTCCGCAATTATGACTCTCCGTAGTTACGGGCCGTCATCGTTTGCATCGTTAACCGATGCTCAAGGGAATTACCTTCAGGTTGCAGGTGGTGGTGTCACATGCATGTTGGAGCGTCGGGATATTGCTTCAGGACATCACTTTCGCGCCTATAAGGATGAAAAAAGCAAAGTCTTTCCCGATGGCACTTCTTTGGTGTTTGGTGGTGGGGAGATTCGATTGGCTTCCGATGAATGGTTTACGGCGCAAGAGGTGGCAGAAGTGTTCTCCACCTTTTTACACGGTGGTGAGCTGCCTGCTTCGGTAAAGTGGCGTGATGTGACGGCTACGTTTGCTGGGTGATGTGGTCCTTGGAAATTTTCTGTATACCTAAACGCCCGCCTTGCGCGGGCGTTTCTCTTCGGGTGATTTGCTGTGCGCGCCCATTATTGTGACGCATCACATTATTTTGCCGGGAACCGCTTTGCCAGCTCGCGCAAGATGGCATGCACCCGCTGCCCGCGTTCGGCCCACGTGTGCATGCGTGGATCGTCGGCGCACAGCGCCTTCAGTTCGCGCAACAGAAGAGTGGTACTGGCTTCGCTTGGTCGATGACTGGCATGGACCTGGCGTGCGCGCTGCCGCTTGCGATAGCTCTGTGCGCGCTCGACATCGCTCTTGGCATGGCCGGTGGCGGGACGGCCGCGTGGCCGCTTGAGCAGTTCGCCAGTGCCGGGGTCTTGAGGGTCGCGCATGGCCGTCTCCGTGATGGACGGTCTAATTATCGTGATGCGTCACGATAATTACAAATGATCATGCCTAATATCCGTGACGCATCACGATAAACACGATGCGGCTAAACCTTCCTGGCCAGCACAGCCCTAATCCCCACCGCATCGCGCGGGGAGAGTCCTTCCGCCTCGCGCTGCGCATCGAGGTAGTCATGCCGCAGCCGCGCGATCTGTGCGGCGTCGGCGTTGCCGTGCTTGGCTTCCCGGTATTGCCGGAAGATCTTGCCGGCGGCGTGATGCAGGCGTTCCAGCGCCCGCTCGAAATCCACGCCGTAGTTGATGTCGACGTCGGTGTGCATGGTCGTTCTCCGTGTCGTTGAGTGAGCTTGCCTGGCCATCATGCCGGCACCGTGTCGCACCGCTTGCTGCGGCCTATGCGTCGACCTGTTTGCCGGCACTGTTTTGGCTTCATGCATCGAGCTTGGAAGTGCTGCTTACAACCCAGGACAAGGTATGGGTTTGTTATACCCCCGCTGTGCAGCGGGGGATCACAAACCGCCCGTCGCCCGTCGTTGCACTCCCTCTGTCGCGCTCCCTGCTTGCTCAGGGCGTTGCCCCGAGACCCCATGTCGAAGGGCCTTCGTGCCGACGTCCCTCCCCACCGACTTTAGCCTGCTAATTTTTTACGGGGAGCCACCACCTAGTGCAGGATAGGCTTGCGCGCATAAAACTGTGTCATAGGTGGTGGCGAAGGCATGAGCGACGAACACGAGCGGTTGCAACGGTGGGGTGTGTGGTTGCCAAAAAAGCTACTGGCCCGCTGGCGACAGGTGGCGAGTCAGCGCGGCATGACCGCGCCCAAGCTCCTCACGCTGGTGATGACGCGCGTGCCAAAGCGATGGACTACACCCTCAAGCGCTGGGATGCATTGGCGCGCTACGTCGAGGATGGCCGTTACCCGATCGACAATAATCCGGTCGAGAATGCGATCCGGCCGATCGCACTCGGGCGAAAGAACTGGCTGTTTGTCGGCGCCGAACGCGCCGGACGGCGCGCCGCCGACATCATGGGTCTGTTGGCTACGGCCAAGGCGAATGGCTTGGACCCGCATGCGTGGCTGACCGATGTACTCACTCGCCTCCCTATCACGCTCGACCGTGATATCAGCACGCTTTTGCCGCTTCCGGGACATTGGGTAGCAGCGCCTGCCGGTTGATCGCGGCCATGGCGGTGTGTCCGGGTGAGGTTGGGTGACGCTTACGATGCAGTCGAATGTCTTCGAGTTCTTTTTGGCGAATGGGCTGCATGACGAATGCACGGTATGCACTGCGTGCCTTGAAAAGCTGCAGCGTTGATAGCAAGCTTGTGGCGGCTCCGGTCGTTGCTGGTGCTTTAACTAAACAGGGGGAATTATGAAAAGGACGCTGGTCGTCGTTTTGTCGTTACTTTGTGCTGCGTGCGCGCCGGTTACAACGAAGGTCAATGTTCCCGATATAGCTAAGTCGGATTCGCTATCGGTAAGCGATATGAGGCCGGCGAGTGAAAAGGAGAGCAAGATTTTCAGCCTGCTTCTTACCAGTAAGGAGTACGGAATTATTCGGACAGGGGATGTCAGGCTTTCCCCTCCGCCCGTTCGATTGCTACAGTATCAGGCGTTCCAAAAGTTCAGGGCCTCGGATCACCTGCCTAGCGTGACCGTCTATCACTTTGTGATCTACCAGAATATGAAGCATCAGTTTCGCTCCGCTGCTGTAGGGGGCGGACTAGGAGGGTTGGCCGGTGCGTTGATCGGTAACGCCATAGGCAGCCACGATAGTTCGTCTCAAACCCAGCTCGTTGATGAAAAAACTTTCGATAGCGTGCCGGACGAATATGAGCATGGCCTATACAGCAGTGCCGAAAACCCGGATAAGGCCTCCGTCTATATCGTTTACCTTGATACGGATATTGACGGCAAGCGGGTATTTACCAGAACCATAGCGTCTATGGAGAAGCACGGTGATCAGGATCCATTGGTAGCCGCGGTACAGCTGGCGATTAAGGACCATCTTGGCAATTACGGTGGCAGCGTTACGCCAGCGGTTGCGAACGCTTCAGTCGCGCCAGTTGCCGCTATGGGTCCATCGCCAGAGCCAGCGGTTTCGGCCAATGGTGCATCTCCTGCCATAATGCCAGCGCCCACGACGCCTACCGTAGCTGCCGCACCTGTCGTACCTGTCGTACCTGTCACAGCTACAGCGGCAACTGCTGCTGTCCCGGCTGCCACAGAATCAACACACGTTGCTTCGGATCCTTCGCAGGAGTCCGCCGCCAGCGCAGCCATCGAACCGATTGCCCAATCCGTTGCCACTCAATTGGGTTGCGGTGCGGTTGAAGCTAACGGTACCACGACATTCATTGCGCCTTGCGGTACCTACAGTGTCCTGATCGATTGCGGCAGCGGTCAATGCCGTCCCATGCATACCGTCAACGTGAAGCATGACGAGTAGCACGCTGGTTGGATCGCTAAAGGGAAAATGATGCCGCCTGCCATGCTCAAGGATAGGCGTAGCAGGCGATGTTTTGCATGCGTAGTGTCCGGCAGTCAACCGGGAAAGCGCAGGTCGATCTCTTTGGTGGCGCCTTCTTCACGCACCCGGATACGAACGTTCTTGGTATCCGCTGCCAGGTGCAGAATGCCCAAAGACGTGCCTGGCGTGGCGGGTTCGCAGAATCGCTTCCGCTTTACGTCGTAGCTGGGAATGGCGAGGTGGCAGAGCCAATTGCATGACGCGGGCAGGGGCGCTACCGGAGCGTCTTCGGTCCACAGCATGTAGTTGAGCGCGGTCTGGTCGCAGCAGATGTCGCCCCCGGCCGCCTGCAGGCCCATTTCGAACGCGTGCCGCCAACGTGCCCAATGCGGTGCATTGGCCGGTAGCGCAAAGACGCCTGCGTTGAAGTAGGTGCTCCAGCTCAAACGTTGCGCGCCAGGCTGGCCGAAATAAGCTTGCAGGCGCCGCGCACGCCAGGCGAAGCTTGCTTGAGTGTGCCGGTATGCATGGTGGACTTGGGGCGTTATGGCTAAGGCGCCACTTGCAGCATTGCCTATATACCAATCCAGTGCGTAGCGCTCCTGGACCCAGCTGTCGGAATCCAGCCAAAGGTATACGTCATAGCCTGGGAAATAATCGCGCAAGAAAGGGCGCACGGTGAGCGCGCGCGCGTGCGGCTCCCGTGCTTTCAAGCGTTCGCTTACCGGGAGGTCCCAACCTGGTTCTCGTATGTGCCTGGCATGCTGCCTGATCCAGGTTTTGCTGTCATCGCTTAGTCCGAGATCGAAAAAGGCAAGATCGGTATAAGGTTGCGGTCGCCATAGCTGCAATGAAAGGATCAGGCCGCGCAGCAGGGGCATGTATGTCTCATCGGCGGCGGTCACAAACAGGGTCCGCATGGGTCTTCAACCTTCCCAGATGATGTATGTGATAACTGCACCAGATGGTAACAATGACGAAGGCTCGCGCGATGAGCCGGTTGCAGGCATCATGCGCTCGATCGGGGAGGGGACTCATGGATAAGAACTGGAGCATGTTGGCTGTCGAGATTGCCAGAGGCCAGGACATGCCGCCATCGCTGCTTCCGGTTGACGTTTTTGCTGACCGGTTGCATGCAGCTTTAGACGGCGGAGGCTGGGATATCCAGTCGATCAATGACTTGGGTAATCGCCTTTTCAGGGAAGGGACGTACGCTCATGCAACCGCTTGCTATCGCGTGGTGGTGAAGGATCCTCGCGCCTTTGGTGCGCAGGCGAATCTGGGGCGTTGCGAAATCCGCCTTGGACAGGCGTCAGCAGCCGAAGCAAGGGCGCGCGCATTATTGGATCAGCATCCGGACCTGCTCCCTGCGTGGCAGCTGCTCACCGATGCGCTGGTTGTCCAGGAGCGGTTGGCCGAGGCCCTGGAGGCGTCAAGGCATGCTGCCGAGCTGTCGCCAGGCCAGATCATGCTTGTCCATCAATGGGCGATGCTCGCCGAGCGCGTGCAGGATCACGAGGCAGCAGCCGAGGCATTTGCCCGCTTGTGGGAGCTGGATCGGAGCGACCTGCGCAGTCTGCGCATGCTGGTGTTCTATCGTCGCAGTATCTGTCAGTGGCAAGATTTGGATCATCTCGGTCGCTTGTTGTTGGAGACGATTGACCGCCTTCCTGAGCATATTGCACCGTTTGAATTTCTTTCCGAACCGGCTACGGCTGCTCAGCAGTTTGCGTACGCTGGTTGTTTGGCTAGTTGGATCGAAGAGCGTGCTTCGCAGAAACCTATTGCTGTAAAGCGCAACGTATCCATCGACGCCGGGGCATTGCGTGTTGGATTTCTGTCGCATGGCTTTGGCCCACACCCCACAACACTGCTTACGTCGGCACTGTTTGAGCAGTTGCGGCATTCGCGGCTCGAAATACACCTGTTTTCGACGCGCGAAAATGCCGTGGACCATTCGGCCTGCAAGCGCCTAGCCGCTGCCGTGCATGCCTTTCATGATCTTTCATGCAGGCCGCAGCGCGAGATCGCCGAATGTATCCAGGCGCATGACGTCGAGATTCTTGTGGACCTTGACGGCTACTGCCGTGGACGGAAGCCGACGGTGTTTGCCTACCGCCCCGCGCCTGTGCAGGCCGGTTGGTTGGCCTATCCCGGCACGACCGGGGCGCGTTTCATGGATTACGTGATGGCCGATCGCTTCGTCTTGCCACCCTCTTTACAGCCGTATTTCAGCGAAAAAGTGGCTTATTTGCCGCGTTGCTACCAATCCACCGACCCCGGCAGAAAAGTGGGCATTCCCCCTTCAAGAAAGACCTGCGGGTTGCCCGCAACGGGGGTTGTCTATGCTTGCTTCAACGCCAGCTACAAATTCAATCCGCGCAGCATGACGCGTATGTTGCAGGTACTGAAAGAAGTGCCTGGCAGCGTATTGTGGTTATTGCGCGGAGAAGGGCGTTCGAGCGAGCAATTGCAGCAGGCTGCACAGGTAGCAGGCGTTGTGCCGTCACGTCTCGTCTTTATGGACAAACTGCCACACCACGCTTACTTGGCTCGTTACCGCCACGTGGACCTGTTTCTCGACACAGAGGATTACAACGCGCATACCACCGCTTCCGACGCTTTGTGGGCAGGCTGCCCGGTGCTTACGCGGCCGGGCGACACGTTTGCGAGCAGGGTGGCCGGCAGCTTGAACCATCATCTGGGCATGCCGGAGATGAATGCGGCGGACGATGCGGCGTTTGTGATGAAGGCGGTGCGCTATGGCAGGGATGCGGGTTATCGGGCTGCCATCAAGGCGAAACTGTTGAAGCAGCGATTGACGTCGGGTTTGTTCGATATGCAGGGATTTGCGCGGGATTTCGAGAGCTTGTTGTGGCGGATGGCCGAGCATCGGCGGGCGGGGAAGTTACCTGAGACGTTTGAGAGTTGAGGTTTCTCGTACTCGCATGGCCGTCATTCCCGCGAAAGCGCACTGCTGCCCGGGGAAAAGTTACCAACCTCTGCCGTAACGCTTAATACACCGTCGTCCCAGCGAAAGCTGGGACCCAGTGACTTACACAGGGCTAAAGTCACTGGGCCCCGGCCTTCGCCGGGGTGACGAATCGGTAGCGTGGAATTTATCGAGTGAAATGTGGGCTTGCGATGAGTTGCAGATGCTTGTTTAGAGCAGGGTGCATTTTCCCCGGACAGCAGTGCGCTTTCGCGGGAATGACGCCCGTGGGGTTACACGTCACGTGCCTTGTTCGGTGTTCGCTGAAATGACGCCAGCAGGGAGCGCCTGCACAATCAATCCTTCCGCAAATCCGCCATCAAATTCAAGAAACGTTGCTGGAACGCAGCGTCGGCATCCAGCGTCTTGCCGATGGCGTCCACCATCGGCACGAACTGCAAATCGTTGCGGAAGTCGCTGCCGAATTCCCATAGCAAAATCTCTCGCACGATTTGTGTTCTTGCCTGCAGCATCGATGACGGGTTGCCAAGGTCAATCTCGGCGGCAAGGTCGCGCAGGCGTTGGCGTAGCGCTTGTACGTCGTGTTTCCGGGTGACGGGGTTTTGCG
>Ga0209759_1000726_pt1 | contig 28884 bp, 30 predicted proteins | sample AraplaCL_Col_mMS_FD_184261 | JGI IMG/M metagenome (GOLD analysis project Ga0209759, IMG submission 184261) | Arabidopsis root microbial communities from the University of North Carolina, USA - plate scrape CL_Col_mMS (SPAdes) (version 2) | ecosystem: Host-associated > Plants > Roots >...
CAGGCTCGCACTCCGTTCGACGGCCCTGACGACCGCTTGCCCTTGGTGGCCCCGAGCGCGGCCCGCACGCACCGCGCGGTCACATCAAAGCACAGGGCCCGAGCGAAATGCCGCCGCGTCGCCAAGGCGAGCCGGAGAGCCGAGCCCCAGCCCGGCCTGTCGCACAGCGAAGCAGCGGCCAGCGCGAAGTGGAAACGCCGCCAACGCCGCAAAGGCCGCAACGGCCGAGATGACAGGCGGCGCAACTACGGTCCGTCGCGCAGATTCGCGCTTCACCCCGACATCGATGCCGATCGTCGCAACCCGTTTTGAGAGCATCAACGAAGCTCCGATAGTCCATCCATCGGAACACGACGCCGTTCCGAACAGATCAACCAACCGACACCCCAGGAGCCTCATCATGACCAAGACCACCGCCCAAGCTGCCGCCTTCGCCCTGTCTGCAATCATGACCCTGGCCACCGTCGCCGGCATGAACGGCATCGCCACGAAGCAGTACGCCGCCGCGGACAGTCTGGCGATGGCGCCCTACGGCCAGGCGCACGTCGCGGTGCAGCACGTGACGATCGTCGGCCGCCGCGCCGACGCGTGACGCTCCAGCGCGTTACTTGCTCCTTCGAAGCCCCGCCGTCGCGCGGGGCTTTTTTTTCGCCGGCATCTCGAACTCGGGGTCAGGCACCGGCTTCGCGTGCGAGCAATCGCAGCGTGACCGAGGCCGGAGCCAGCCTCCTCCAGGCGGCGTCGCCTCGATGCGGCCTTGACGTGCCGTCAGTTCTTCAGGCGATACCCGGTCTTGAAGATCCAGGCCACCACGCCCATCGAGAGCGCCAGGAAGCCCAGCGTCATCGCGATGCTCAGCCCGACGCTGACGTCGCCCGCGCCGTAGAACGCCCAGCGAAAGCCCGAGACGAGGTAAACGACCGGGTTGAACAGCGCCACCGTCTGCCAGAACGGCGGCAGCATGGCGATCGAATAGAAGCTGCCGCCCAGGAAGGTCAGGGGCGTGACGATCAGCAGCGGAATGACCTGCAGCTTCTCGAAGCCGTCGGCCCAGATGCCGATGATGAATCCCACCAGGCTGAACGTGACGGCCGTCAGCACCAGGAACACCAGCATCACCACCGGGTGGTCGATGCGCAAGGGCACGAACAGCGCCGCGGTGGCCAGGATGATCAGGCCGAGCAGGATGGACTTGGAGGCCGCCGCGCCGACGTACGCGATCACGATCTCGACGTAGGACACCGGCGCCGACAGCAGTTCGTAGATCGTGCCCGTGAACTTCGGAAAGTAGATGCCGAACGACGCGTTGGAGATGCTTTGCGTCAGCAGCGACAGCATGATCAGCCCGGGCACGATGAACGCGCCGTAGCTGATGCCGCCGACCTGCGGGATGCGCGAGCCGATGGCCGCGCCGAACACGATGAAGTACAGCGAGGTCGAGATGACCGGCGAGATGATGCTCTGCATCAAGGTGCGCCAGGTGCGCGCCATCTCGAAGTTGTAGATCGCGCGCACCGCGTGCCAGTTGGGGTTGGCGATGTCGCGGCTCATAAGGCCACCCTCCGCCTAGCGGCTGCGGTGTGACCGACTTCGGAGGGAACGCACTTCGGAGCGGCCGTGCGTACGCTCATGCGCGTTCTCCTTCGACCAGGCTGACGAAGATGTCTTCCAGCGAGCTCTGCCGGGTCTGCAGGTCCTTGAAGGGGATGCCGGCGTCGTTGACGTGCTTCATGAAGTCGACGATGCCGCGCGCCTGGCTGCGCGTGTCGTAGGTGTAGGTCAAGGCATTGCCGTCCGGTGAAAGCGTCAGTTCGTAGTCGTGCAGCGCGGCGGGCACCTCGGCGATGCTGTCCTGCAGCAGCAGCGTGACCTGCTTCTTGCCGAGCTTTTGCATCAGCTCGGTCTTGTCCTCGACCAGCAGCAGCCGGCCCTTGGCGATGATGCCGATGCGGTCGGCCATTTCCTCGGCTTCCTCGATGTAGTGCGTCGTCAGGATGATGGTGACGCCGGTGGCGCGCAGCTCGCGCACCAGCTGCCACATGTCGCGCCGCAGCTCGACGTCGACGCCGGCGGTGGGCTCGTCCAGGAACAGGATCTGCGGCTCGTGCGACAGCGCCTTGGCGATCATCACGCGCCGCTTCATGCCGCCCGACAGCGTGCGGATGCGGTTGTCCTTCTTGTCCCACAGCGACAGCGCCTTGAGCGTCCTCTCGATGTGGCTTGGGTCGGGTGCCCGCCCGAACAGCCCGCGGCTGAACGACACCGTGTCCCAGACCGTCTCGAAGGCGTCGGTGGTCAGCTCCTGCGGCACCAGGCCGATCAGCGAGCGCGACACGCGGTAGTCGCGCACGATGTCGTGGCCATCCACCGTCACCTGCCCGGAGCTGGCGGTGACGATGCCGCAGATGATGCTGATCAGCGTCGTCTTGCCGGCGCCGTTGGGCCCCAGCAGCGCGAGGATCTCGCCCTTGCGGATCTCCAGGTCGATGGACTGCAGGGCGCTGAAGCCCGAGGCGTAGGTCTTGGAGACGTTCTTGACGGAGAGGATGGGCTGCATGGCGCGCAGTATCCCGCGCCCACGCTCATCGTGCTGGCGCGTCCGATAACGTCCACTCCAGCTCGCGGCGTTCGTCCGCGCTGCGGATGCCCAGCTCGATCAGCTCCATCACGTCCAGGGCCTCTTGCGGGGGCACCGGGTTGGGCGCCCCGTCCAGGATGGCCGCGGCGACGCCTGCGAAGTAGGCCATGTGCGCGCCCGGCATCATGGTCACGGGCTCGGTGACGGCGCTGCCGTCGATCGTGCGCGTGACGCGCCAGGCGCGGCCCGGATCGACGCCCCAGCCGGGCTGCGGCGGCCAGGTCGGGCGCACGCCCGCCTTGAGCGCGTCTTCCTGCGCGTCCAGCCCCTCCTTGACGAAGCTGGCCAGCGTGCCGTGCACCGCCAAGCGCGGCGCGCTCGCAGCCACCAGCATCCCCGCATGCAGTTGCACGTGCAGGCGGTCGTAGCGCAGGCTGGCGTGGAACCAGTCGTCGGCCAGCGCGCCGTCGCGCGTGCGGTCGCGCGCGAGCGCGATCGCGCGCGGGCGGCCGAACAGCTGCAGCGCCTGGTCGACCAGGTGCGGGCCGAGGTCGAACCAGAGGCCGGCGCCCGGGCCCGCGCCCTCGCGCCAGCGCTGGCGCACCTCGGGGCGGAAGCGGTCGTGGCGCGAGCTCATCTCGACGACGCGGCCGAGCGCGCCGTCGGCCAACAGCCGGCGCAGCGTCAGGAAGTCGCCGTCCCAGCGCCGGTTGTGGAACACCGACAGCACGCGGCCGTGCTCGCGGGCGAGCGCGACGAGCTCGCGGGCGTCGTCCAGCGCGACCGTGAACGGCTTGTCGACCACCACGTGGCGGCCCGCGAGCAGCGCGGCGCGCGCCAGCGGGTGATGCGTGTCGTTGGGCGTGGCGATGACCACCAGGTCGAGGTCGTCGCGTGCGATCAGCTCGGCGGGCGTGGCATGCACCGCCATGCCGGGCCAGTCGGCATGCACCTTGGACGCGTCCGAGCTGGCCACCGCGGCCAGCTCGAGCGCCGGCACCGCGGCGATCAGCGGGGCATGGAAGGTCTTGCCGGCATAGCCGTAGCCGATCAGGCCCACGCGCAGGCGTTGCTGCTTCATGCGTTCACTTCGTCCTGGACATCACTGCGAACACGGCGCCCTGCGGGTCGCTGGCCTGCGCGACCCACAGGCCGCCGGGCACCTGGTCCGGGCCCTTCGTCACGATGCCGCCGAGCCTCTTGACGCGCCCGATCGCGGCATCGATGGCATCGACGCGGAAATAAAAGCGCCAGCCGGGCATGGGCGCATCGGCCATCTTGGTCATGACCGCGCCGCTGGGCACGCCGTCGATCTCGAACAGCTGGTAGGTGCCCAAGGGGCCCATGTCCATGGCCTCGCCTTTGGTCCAGCCGAACAGCGTGGCATAGAAACCGAACACGGCCGCGCCGTCCCGGGCGCGCAGCTCGTGCCAGCCGATGGTGCCCGGCGCCTCAGCGGGCGGCGTCGGCGGCGGATCGTTGCGCGCCGGCTTGAACAGCATGAACGACGCGCCTTGCGGATCGGCGACGACCGCGAAGCGGCCGACCTCGGGGATGTTCTCCGCGGGGCGCAGCACCTGGCCGCCCGCTTGCAGCACGCGCGCTTCCATCGCGTCGACATCGTCCACGGCGACATAACCGGACCAGGCCGACGGCGTGCCGCGCGTCTGCAGCTCGATGGGCGTGGGCATCACGCCGGCGACCTGCGCCTGGCCGACCTTCATCAAGGTGTAGGCCATGCCAGGCATGCCCGAATCCTCGGCCTTCCAACCGATGGCCTCGGTGTAGAAGGCGATCGCAGCGGACTCATCGGCGGTCATCAGCTCGTACCAGACGAAATGAGCAGCGGACATGGCGGACTCCTGTTGAAACAGTGGCGTCGACGATTATGCGCGGCGACCCGCGCGCCGCAGGGGCGGCTGCCGGCGGTGCCTGGCACCGCCTCCGGGCACCGCCTCCGCTGAGGATCGGCGTCAGACACCTCCGCGGTTCGGCCGTTGTCAAGCCCCTGCTTGTCGCGGCCATCGTCTTCGTTTTCCACAGCGTCTGGGGACAACCCTGTGGAAAACGATTTGTCACCATCCCGCGGGCCGCCAAAAGCCGTGCTTTCCGCTGGATTGCACGCGGACGAGGCAGTGTCACGGATTTGCCATGATCGTCATGTGACGAACGCGTGTCCGTTCTCGGCGGCCCCCCGGGCGCTCCCGCATCGCCGCCCTTCCTGAATCATCCGCTTACAGATCGCGCGCCGCCCTCAGGGCCTGACCTTGCGGAAGGTGAGGTTGATGCGGTGGCCATCCGCGAACGGATGGTCGCCGTCCTTGAGCGCGAGCACGCCGTGGAAGCGCAGCCGCGACGGGCCGCCCCACACCACCACGTCGCCGTGCTGCAGCGGCACCCGGCGCGCCTTGGCGGCGCGTGCGTCGCCACCCCACAGGAACACCGCCGGCAGCCCGAGCGACACCGACACGATGGGCGCACGCAGGTCCTTCTCGTCGCGATCCTGGTGCATCGACAGCCGTGCGCCTGGCGCGTAGCGGTTGACCAGACACCCGTCCGGAGCGAAGCCGTCATAACCAGCGCGTGCGGCGGCGTCGGCGGCCAGCGTGCGGAACGACTCGGGCATCGGCGGCCAGCGCTCGCCGGACTCCGGGTCGACCGGGTCGTAGCGGTAGCCGCGGCGATCGGACACCCAGCCCAGCTCGCCGCAGTTGGTCATCGCCACCGACATGCGAAAGCCACCGGACGTGATCAGGTGGCGAAACGGCGCCGCCGCCGTGACGCGGGCGAGGTCCTGCTTCAGCGCCGCCGCGCGCGCCGTGGCGAAGCTGCGCAACACCAGCGCGCCCGGGTCCAGCACCTCGTCTTCGAGCCGGGGGGCGTCTGCGGCGAACAGGTCGGACGTCATCAGGTCAGCCCAGCACCACCCAGGCCGGCGCGTGATCGCTGGCCTTTTCCTTGCCCCGCTGTTCGCGGTCGACATTGGCGTCGACCAGATGGTCCGCCAGCTCGGGCGACAACAGCAGGTGGTCGATGCGCAGGCCGGCGTTGCGCGCCCAGCGGTTGCGCAGGTAGTCCCAGAACGTGTAGATGCGCTCGTCGGGATGCCTGGCACGGATGGCGTCGGTCCAGCCCTGCTCGAGCAGCGCCGCGTAGGCCGAGCGGCTTTCCGGTTGCAGCAACGCGTCGTTGAGCCAGGAGCGCGTGTCGTAGATGTCGAAGTCGGTGGGCACGACGTTGTAGTCGCCGGCCAGCACCACGGGACGCCTTTCCTTGAGCAGGCCTTGGGCATGCTGGTTGAAGCGCTCGAACCAGGCCAGCTTGTAGTCGAACTTGGGCCCCGGCTGCGGGTTGCCGTTGGGCAGGTACAGCGACGCCACGATCACGCCGTCGACCTCGGCCTCGATGTAGCGGCTGTGCGTGTCGTCGACGCCGCCGGGCAGCGTGCGCAGGCGTTCGACCGGGGTCGCGTCGCGCGCCAGGATGGCCACGCCGTTGTACGACTTCTGCCCCGACCAGATCGCGCCGTAGCCGGCATCGTGCAGCGCATCCAGCGGGAAGGTCTCGTTGGAGGTCTTGATCTCCTGCAGGCAGGCGATGTCGGGCTGCGACTCCTCCAGCCATTCGAGCAGCCGCGGCAGGCGGCCGTTGATGCCGTTGACGTTGTAGGTGGCGATCTTCATGGCACGGCGCGAGCATTCGACATGCCCGAGGCGGCTTCGGCGCGCAGCGCCGCGAGCGTGCCGGTGGCGACCAGCACGCAGGTGCGCACGACATCGCGGCGCGGCAACCGGTAGCCGCCGGTCATCCACATCTTGGCGACCTGCAGCGCGGCACCGACCAGCGCGCGGCCCAGCAGTTCGCGCCGCGCCCGGGACAACTTGAGCGCCGGATCGGTGGTGGCCAGCGGCGCGACCGTCAGCGCGGCCATGGCCCGCGCGGACTCCTCGTAGAGCGCGTCCATCTGCGGGCTCACGCCCAGCACCTCGACCAGCAGGATGCGCGCGAAGCGCGGGTCGCGCACGGTGTCGAACCACAGCTCGTAGGCCGCCGTCACCTGGCGTTCGATGGCGGCGGCGTCGCCGCGCCAGCCTTCCGAGGCGAACGATTCCTGCGTCAGGCGCGTCGCGAAGCCCTCGCGCAGCGAGGTGTAGACCGCGGCCAGCAAGGCCTCCAGCGTCGGGAACGACTCGTAGAAATAGCGATCGGTCAGGCCGGCCGCGGCACAGATGCCGCGCACCGTCGCGCCGCGAAATCCCTGCGTTCCGAACAGCTCGACGCCGGCCTCGATGAAGCGCGCGCGCCGCGCGGCAACGCGCTCCTCCATCGCCAGCCCGCCGTAGGGACGCGCGGCGGGCTGGGCGGGTTTGGCGGAGGCGGGCATCCCCCTATTTGACACGAAACGGTGCGCCGCCTACGATCGCCATGGACATCTGACGACACGTGTCGTCAGTTTTACGACACTCCACCGGAGCCTGCATGGCGAGCATGAAACCCTTGGCGCTGCGCGGCGGCGTCGCCGTCATCACCGGCGCGGCGAGCGGCATCGGCGCGGCGCTGGCCGTCGACCTGGCGCGGCGCGGCATGCACCTGGCGCTCGTCGACCTGAACGCCGCCGGCCTCGAGGCCACCGCCACGCAGGCGCGTGCCGCGGGCGTCACGGTCAGCACGCACGCGATGGACGTCGCCGACGACGCCGCCGTCGCCGCGCTGCCGGCTGCGGTGCTCGCCAGGCACGGGCGCGTCACGGTGCTCGTCAACAACGCGGGCGTCGCGCTCGGCGGCCTGTTCAGCCAGATCGCGGCCGAGGACTTCGACTGGCTGATGGCGATCAACTTCGGCGCCACCGTGCGCCTGACACGCGCGTTCCTGCCCGTGCTCGAGCGCGAGGACGCGGCGCAGGTGGTCAACGTCTCGAGCGTCTTCGGCATCATCGCGCCGCCGGCGCAGACGGCCTACGCCGCCTCCAAGTTCGCGGTGCGCGGCTTTTCGGAGTCGCTGCGCCACGAGCTCCAGATGAACGGCTCGCCCGTGGGCGTGACCATCGTCCATCCGGGCGGCGTGCGCACGGCCATCTCCGAGAACGCGCGCCTGGCCAAGGGCCTGAATCCCGAGGACGTGCAGCGCGAGCGCGCCAACTGGCGCAGCCTGCTCGCCCTGGCGCCCGAGAAGGCGGCCGCGACGATCGCCGCCGCGATCGAGCGCCGCGACGCGCGCGTGCTGGTGGGCCAGGACGCGAAGGGGGCGGCGCTGATACAGCGGCTGTTCCCGGTGACGTACTGGAAGCACGTCGCGCGCGACATCGCGCGCCGCGTCAAGCGCGCCACGGCCTGAAGGGGCGGACGAACATGGCCAGTTGGCAAGCACGCGTCGCCCGCTACCTCGTGCGCAAGCGGGTGCGTCCCGCCCTGGGCGACATGCGCGACCTGATGCGCGTGCGCAAGGTCATGGCCACCGCGCTGCCCGCGCTCGAGGGGGTGACCTACACGCGCGGCGCTCTGGGCGGCGTGCCCGGCGAGTGGATCGAGCGCGACGGTATCGCGGACATCGCGGCCAGCCCGCGTCCCACGCTGATGTACGTGCACGGCGGCGGCTTCGTCGGCTGCTCGCCGCGCACGCATCGCGCCATCACCTCGGCGTTCGCGCTGCAGGGCTTTCGCGTGTTCGCGCCCGACTACCGCCTCGCGCCGGAGCATCCCTTTCCGGCGCCACTGGACGACGTCGTCGCCGCCTGGCGCGCGCTGCGCACGCTGCACGATGCCGACTCGCCGCGGCAGCGCCTGGTGCTGGCCGGCGAGAGCGCGGGCGGCAATCTCGCGCTCGCGCTGCTGCTGGTGTTGCGCGACGCCGGCCAGGCCATGCCCGACGCCGCGGCCCTGTTCTCGCCGGCCACCGACCTGAGCGGCGGCAGCCCCTCGATCGTCGGCAACGGCGAGCGCGACGCGATGTTCCACGGGCCGTCGCTGGGCAACCTGGGCAACGCCTACCTGGGCCCCGGCGGCGATCCCGCCAACCCGCTGATCTCGCCGCTGCACGGCGATCTGCATGGCCTGCCGCCGCTGCTGTTCCACGTCGCCGCGGAAGAGGCGATGCGCGACGACGGCCTGCGCTTCGCCGAGAAGGCGCGCGCGGCCGGCGTGCATGTCGAGGCCAGCGTGTGGCCGGTGGTGCCGCACGCCTGGCAGCTGTTCGCCAAGCTGCCCGAGGCGCGGCGCTCGATCGCGCGCGCCAGCGAGTTCCTCAAGACCGCCACGCGGGGCGCCACCGAGCACCTGGACACCGTCATCGTGGGCGCCGGGCTCTCGGGCATCGGCGCGGCGGTGCATCTGCAAAGCGACTTCCCCGGTCGCCGCTTCGCGATCCTGGAAAGCCGCGGCGCGATCGGCGGCACCTGGGACCTGTTCCGCTATCCCGGCGTGCGCTCCGATTCCGACATGTACACCCTCGGGTATGCATTCAAGCCTTGGACGGACTCCAAGTCGCTGGCCGACGGGCCGGCCATCCGCAACTACATCGTCGACACCGCGGTGGAGCACGGCCTGGACCGGCAGGTGCGCTTCGGCCACAAGGTGGTGCGCGCCGACTGGTCGTCGGCGGACGCGCGCTGGACGCTGCAGATCGAGCACGCGCCGGACGCCACCGGTGCGACGCGCCGCTCGCACATCAGCTGCAATTTCCTGCTCGCCTGCAGCGGCTATTACCGCTACGGCGAGGGCCACGCCCCCGAGTTTCCCGGCATGGCCGGCTTCGGCGGCCGCCTCGTGCATCCGCAGTTCTGGCCGGCGGACCTCGACTACGCCGGCAAGCGCGTCGTCGTCATCGGCAGCGGCGCGACGGCCGTGACGCTGGTGCCCGAGATGGCCCGCAGCGCCGCCCACGTCACGATGCTGCAGCGCTCGCCCAGCTACGTGCTGTCGCTGCCGGCGCGCGACGCCGTGGCCGACACGCTGCGGCGCCGGCTGCCTCGCATGCTGGCCTACCGGCTCACGCGCACCAAGAACATCGGCGTGGCGATGCTGTTCTTCAAGCTCTCGCGCCGCTGGCCGGCCAGGGTGCGCAAGAGCCTGATCGACATGGTGCGCCAGGCGCTGGGGCCGGCGCACGACGTCGACACCCACTTCACGCCGCGCTACGACCCCTGGGACCAGCGCGTGTGCTTCGTGCCGGACGGCGACCTGTTCGAGGCCATCAAGCGCGGCCAGGCCGAGGTCGTGACCGACCACATCGACACCTTCACGCCCGGCGGCATCCGCCTGCGATCCGGGCGCGAGCTGCCGGCCGACATCGTCGTCTCGGCCACGGGGCTGAAGCTCAACCTGCTGGGCGACGTCGCGTTCGCGATCGACGGCCAGCCGGTCGACTTCGCCAAGACGCTGGGCTACAAGGGCATGATGTTCAGCGGCGTGCCCAACCTGATCTACACCTTCGGCTACACCAACGCCTCGTGGACGCTCAAGGCCGACCTCACCGCCGACTACGCGTTGCGCCTGTTCACGTACATGGACAAGCACGGGCTGGCCACGGCCACGCCGGTCAGCACCCCCGGCATCGAGACGCGCCCCTTCCTCGACTTCTCGTCCGGCTACGTGCAGCGGGCCATCGACATCATGCCCAAGCAGGGGTCGAAGGCGCCGTGGCGGCTCCATCAGAACTACCTTCTCGACCTGCTGACGTTGCGCTACTCGCGCATTGCCGACGGCACGCTCAGGTTCGCCAAGCGCTGAGTCGTCATCCTGCGCAGTCGCAGGATCACCTCCGCTGCGATGGCGGCCCGGGAGGATCAGGCGCAGCGGCGGAGGACGAACCGCGCCTCACTCGCCCTTGTCGGCCTCGCGGAACTCGTTGGGCCACACCTCGCCCGGCGCGCGGGCGTTCTCGCGCCGGCGCAGTTCCACGCGGCGGATCTTGCCCGACAGCGTCTTGGGCAGCTCGCCGAATTCGACGATGCGGATGCGCTTGTACGACGCCAGCCGCGAGCGCGCGAAGGCGAGGATGGACTGCGCGAGCTCGGGGCTGGGCGCGAAGCCGGTCCGCAGGATCAGGATCGCCTTGGGCACCGCCAGGCGGATCGGATCGGGCGACGGGATCACCGCCGCCTCGGCCACCGCCTCGTGCTCGATCAGCACGCTTTCGAGCTCGAACGGGCTGATGCGGTAGTCGGAGGCCTTGAACACGTCGTCCGCGCGCCCGACGTAGGTGATGTAGCCGTCGGCGTCGCGCGAGGCGACGTCGCCGGTGTGATAGTAGCCGTCGCGCATCGCCGCCGAAGTGCGCTCGTCGTCGTCCTGGTAGCCGATCATCAGGCCCAGCGGACGCGGCGACAGCGACAGGCAGATCTCGCCCTCCTGCGCGGGCTGGCCGTCGATGTCCAGCAGCTCGACCCGGTAGCCGGGCAGCGGGCGGCCCATCGAACCGGCCTTCAGCGGCTGGCCGGGCGGATTGCCGACCTGCGCCGTCGTCTCGGTCTGCCCGAAGCCGTCGCGGATCGTGATGCCCCAGGCGCGCTGCACGATGTCGATCACCTCCGGGTTCAGGGGCTCGCCGGCGCCCACCAGCTCGCGCAGCGACGTCTTGTAGCTGGCCAGGTCCTGCTGCATCAGCATGCGCCAGACCGTGGGCGGCGCGCACAGCGAGGTCACCTTGTTGCGCACCAGCACCTCCAGCGCAGCGGGCGCGTTGAAGCGCGCGTAGTTGTAGATGAAGATCGTCGCGCCGGCGTTCCAGGGCGCGAACAGGCAGCTCCACGCGTGCTTGGCCCATCCGGGCGAGCTGATGTTCCAGTGCACGTCGCCCGGCTTCAGGCCGATCCAGTACATCGTCGACAGGTGGCCCACCGGATAGCTCTGGTGATCGTGCAGCACCAGCTTGGGCTTGGAGGTGGTGCCCGAGGTGAAGTACAGGAACAGCGGGTCGCTGGCTCGCGTCGGGGCGTCGGGCGTGAACGCGGTCGGCTGCTGGCTCGCCGCGGCGTAGTCCAGCCAGCCGGCCGGAACCTGGCCGGCGGGCGCGCCGACGGCGACACGCGTATACGCGGCCGGGAAGACGTCGAACTTGGACGTGGCCGACGCCGTGCAGACCACGTGCCGGACGTCGCCGCGGTCGAAGCGGTCGGCCAGGTCGTCGGTGCTGACCAGCGTGGTGGTGGGCACGATCACCGCGCCCAGCTTCATGCACGCGAGCATGGTCTCCCACAGCGCGACCTCGTTGGGCATCAGCAGCAGCACGCGGTCGCCGCGCGCGACCCCGAGCGAGCGCAGCCAGTTGGCGACCTGCGACGAGCGCTCGGACATGCGCGCGAAGCTGATCTTGTCCTCACTGCCGTTCTCGTCGACGATCCACAGCGCGGGTGCGTCGTTGCCCCGCGCCAGCGCATCGAAATGATCGAGCGCCCAGTTGAACTCGTGCAGCTGCGGCCAGCGGAAGTCGCGGTACGCGGTGGCGTAGTCCTCGCGGTGCTGGAGCAGGAAGTCGCGGGCGGCCAGGAAGGCGGCCACGCCGGTGCCGGAGGTTGCGGTCATGCGTCGTGTCTCCATGCGCCGTCCCCGGGGGGCGGCGGTTGTCGTGGTCGGACCGCCGTCGCGCGGCAGCCTCGACGTGCAAGCATAAGGGAGGCTGCTGACGTGGTCCTGGCGGCGTGGCTCGGAGTGGCCAAAGCGGCCCGTCGGTGGCGGATCGGCCTGGGCCGCATTGCAATACCGGGGACGCGGCTATCTTTTTTTCGAGCGAAGGAATAAAACGCCGCGAGCCTGCGTCCACTCCGGCATGCACCGCCATTCGCGGGTCAAATCAACCTCGAGGAGAGCTCATGTTCAAGACCTTGTTCGCCGGCCTGGCGACCGCCCTGTTCGCCTGCGTGGCCCTGGCCGCCGGCGCCCCCGCCGCCCCGATGAACGGCGTGCTGGCCACGCCGTCCGGCGCGACCGTCTACACCTTCGACAAGGACACCGCCGGCAACGGCAAGAGCGCCTGCAACGGCCCTTGCGCCCAGCTCTGGCCGCCGCTGGCGGCGCAGGCCTCGGATACCGCCAGCGGTGACTGGAGCATCGTCACGCGCGACGACGGCAGCAAGCAGTGGGCGTACAAGGGCTGGCCGCTGTATACCTATTCGAAGGACGCCAAGCCGGGCGACAAGAGCGGCGACAAGTTCAAGGACGTCTGGCACGTGGTCAAGGACTGATCACCGGCCATGCTGGCCATGCCGCGCGCACCGCGCCCTTCCAAGCCCGCCGGACCGGCGGGTGCGCTGCCGCCATGGGCCGCGGGCGAGGCCCGCGCCGGCCCGGCATCGCCGTCGGGCTCGCCCGAGACGGCGCCGGCGCCGCTGGTCCACGGCGACGCGCCCGCGGCCCCGCACGTGCAGCACGCGCGCCTGCGCAGCCGCATCAGGGCCTTGCTGGCCCGGCGCCTGCAGCGCAAGGCCGAACCGCCCAGCCCCTCCGGCTCGCCGTGGCCGGACAGCTTCTTCGGCCCCTGACCATGCGCGGCGAAAGCGACCACGACGACCTGATCACCTGGGTGCCCCGCCTGCGCCGCTATGCCCGCGCGCTCGCCGGCAACCGCGACGACGCCGACGACCTGGTGCAGGACACGCTGGAGCGCGCCTGGTCGCGCGCGAGCCTGTGGCGCAGCGTCGTGGACATGCGCGCCTGGCTGTTCTCGATCATGCACAACGTCCACGTCGATGCGCTGCGGCGCGGCCGGCTGGCCACCGTGGCGATGGAGGAGGACACGCCCGAGGGTGCGGCCCGTGCGACGCAGGACGATCGCCTCGCCGTCGCGGACCTGCAAACGGCGCTGGCCCGCCTCGTGCCCGAGCAGCGCGAGGTGCTGCTGCTCGTGGCGCTCGAGGACATGTCCTACGCCGACATCGCGCAGACGCTGGGCATCCCGCTCGGCACGGTGATGTCGCGCCTGTCGCGCGGCCGCGAGCGCCTGCGCAGCCTGCTGGACGGCTCGGCGTCCGCGCCCGGAGGCGACGCCGTGCGCCTGAAAGTCGTCAAATGACCGATGCCTTCCCCCCACCGCCGCCCACGGGCCCGGAGCAGCCGGTGACCGAGGCGGAGCTGCACGCCCACGCCGACCGCCAGCTGACGGCCGAACGCGGCGCCGAAGTCGCCGCCTGGCTCGAACGCCGCCCGGACGAGGCGGCCCGCGTGCGCGCCTGGGAGCTGCAGAAACGCGAGTTGCGCGAGCTGTTCGACCCCGTGCTGGACGAGGCGCTGCCCCCTGCGCTGCAACGACGCGCGCGCCGCCGCGCCGCCTGGTTTGGCCGGCCCGAACTCGCCGCCGCGGCGTCCATCGTGCTCGCACTGGTGGCGGGCGGCGCCGGCTGGAGCTTGCGCGCGGCGCAGGACGGCGCGCGCCTGGCCACGGCCCAGGCCTCGGCCAACGACTTCGCCGCCCGCGCCGCGATCGCGCACACGGTCTACGCGCCGGAGGTCAAGCGCCCGGTGGAAGTCGATGGCGCGCACGAGGATCAGCTCGTCACCTGGCTGTCCAAGCGCATGGGCGCGGCCATGAAGGCGCCGCACCTGCAGTCGCTCGGCTACGCGCTGGAGGGCGGACGGTTGCTGCCGGGCGACCGCGGGCCGGTGGCGCAGTTCATGTACCGCGACGAGGCCGGCCACCGCCTGACGCTCTACGTCTCGAACGAGAAGCCGCCGGCCACCGGCAAGGGCCTGGCCACCGCCGACCTGCGCTCCGGCGACGCGCCACGCCCGGAGACCGCCTTCCGCTTCGTCAGCGAAGGCGCGGTCAACGTCTTCTGGTGGATGGACGGCCCGTTCCGCTACGCCATCACCGCGGCGGCCGACCGGGCGACGCTGACGCAGGTCTCCGCGGAGGTCTATCGCCAGCTGGAAGCGTCGCCGTCCTGAGGCGTCTCCCCGCCGTGCCGGGGCCGCAGGTGCCTGCCTCCGCACCGGATCGCGCCGGCAGCGCCTTCTTGCCTCAATAATGCCGTCGCCGCACGGCCTTCCACCGGCTGCCCCACAGGATCAGCCAGAGCAGCACGAGCTGGAATGGCAGCCGAAGCCACAGCAGCCAGACCGGGATGTCGAACTGGTCGTGGATGCGCAGCATGTAGATGTTGGCCGGCGTCACCGCGATGGTCAGCAGGACGAGGCCCCAGCCGGCGGCGCGGCGCGTCCAGGGCAGCAGCAGGCCGAACGCACCGGCGAGCTCGAGCACGCCCGTCAGCAGGACGATGTCGCGCGGGTCGGGAATGCCGGGAGGCACGATGCGGGCCTCGACATCGGTGAACGCGAAGTGCGCCAACCCGCCGAAGAAGAACCAGCAGAACACGAACCACATGGCGATGCGCTGCCAGCGCGTGCCGCGCCGCACGGGCCGCGTCGAATCGGCCGAGACGAAGGGCAGGTAATCCGTACTCATTCGTGCTGTCCTCCCTTCCGGCAAAGGGCGGCAGTGGCCAGGCGGGGCGGCAGGGATCTCGTCACGGGTGCAATCTCGGCCGCGCGCTCGACCCGCGGCATCACTTCGATTCGGACGGCCATGATCGCGCACGCCCTGCGCGACATTGGGCTTGCGTGACGAAAAAAGAGTAACCCAATGCTGCCCGGTCGAGGGGCCAGGCCGCCGGGCACGCCGCGCCGGCCCCTCTGTCGAGCGGGGGCGCGCGCCGTCGGTGTTTCCACTGATACGACGCCCGGACTCGACAGGCAGAATCGCTCGACGTGGAACCGGTTCCACCCCATTTCCAACTCATCCATTCCCGTGAGCGACGCCCTTCTTCCCATCGTTCCGCCGCCCGGCTCGGCAATGCATCGCCGCGGCTTCGTGTTCGGCGCCGCCACGGCCTCGTACCAGATCGAGGGCGCCGCCCGCGAGGACGGCCGCGTGCCGTCCATCTGGGACACCTTCTGCGCCACCCCGGGCAAGACGCACCTGGGCGACAACGGCGACGTCGCCTGCGACCACTACCATCGCTACGAGCAGGACGTCGCGCTGCTGGCCGACCTGGGCTTCGACGCCTACCGCTTCTCGATCGCCTGGCCCCGCGTGATGGACGCCGGTGGCCGCCTCAACGAGCGCGGCATCGATTTCTACAAGCGCTTGCTCGACCGCCTGGACGCCCACGGCATCGCCGCCTGGGCCACGCTGTACCACTGGGACCTGCCTCAGCACCTGCAGGATCGCGGCGGCTGGCTCAATCGCGACACCGCGCATCGCTTTGCCGACTACGCCGACGCGATGGGCCGCATCTTCCAGGGCCGCATGGCCGGCTGGATGACGCTCAACGAACCCTACTGCTCGGCCTACATCGGCCACACCGAGGGCCGCCACGCCCCGGGGCTGACCGACGAGCGCTACGGCGTCGAGGCGATGCATCACCTGCTGCTCGCGCACGGCCTCGCCACGGCCGCACTGCGCGCCAGCGACAAGGCCCCCGTCGGCCTGGTCGCCAACATCTGCCAGGTGACGCCCGCCAGCGATGCCGAGGCCGATCGCGTCGCCACCGAACGCGCCGCGGCTGCCTCCAACCACTGGCCGCTCGACCCGCTGTTCCTGGGGCGCTATCCAGCGCCGCTGCGCGCGCTGTGGCCCCAGGCCGAGGCGCCGGTGCGCGACGGCGACATGGCGGTGATCGGCGCCCCGCTCGACTTCCTGGGGATCAACTACTACTTCCGCCAGGTGATCGCCAGCGACGGCGGCCACGGCTTCGTCGTGCGCGACCTGCCCGGCGTCGAACGCACGCAGATGGGCTGGGAGGTGTTTCCCGACGGCCTGCGCGATCTGCTGCTCGAATTCAAGCAGCGCTATCCCGGGCTGCCGCCGATCTACATCACCGAGAACGGCCTGGCGAGCGCCGACGTCGTCGAAGGCGGCCGCGTGCACGATGCGCAGCGCGCGCGCTACTTCAACCGCCACCTGGCGGCGGTCGACGAGGCGATGCGCCGCGGCGTGGACGTGCGCGGCTACTTTGCCTGGTCGCTGATGGACAACTTCGAGTGGGCCTACGGCTACGAGAAGCGCTTCGGCCTCGTGCACGTGGACTACGCCACGCAACGGCGCACGCCCAAGGATTCGGCGCTCGCCTTCAAGCAGTTCCTCCAGGCCCGGCGCGCCGGCACCTGAAGACCCGCCGAAGCGACCGGCCAGCACGTCGCGCCACAAGACCAGCAAGGAGACCTTCCGCATGAACACCCAGACCAACCGCCTGGCCCTGGCCGCCGCCCTCGCGTTGGGCGCGCTCACGGGCGCGCACGCGCAGGCCAACCGCGCCGAGGTGCTGCACTGGTGGACCTCGGGCGGCGAGTCCGCGGCCGTCAAGGTGCTGGCCGGCGCCTACACCGCGGCCGGCGGCACCTGGGTCGACGACGCGATCGCCGGCGGCGAGCAGGCCCGCTCCGAGGCGGTCAACCGCATGGTCGGCGGCAAGCCGCCGACGGCGGCGCAGTTCAACACGTCCAAGCAGTTCCTCGACCTGATCGACCAGGGCATGCTCAACGACGTCGACGTGGTGGCGGCCAGGAACAACTGGGACAAGATCCTGCCGGCCCCCATCCTCAACTCGATCAAGATCAAGGGGCACTTCTACGCGGTGCCGGTGGACATCCACATGCCGGCGTGGTTCTGGTACTCGAAGCCGGCGTTCGCCAAGGCCGGCATCGCCGCCGAGCCGAAGACGCCCGACGAGTTCTTCGCCGACCTGGACAAGCTCAAGGCCGCCGGCATCGTGCCCCTGGCCTTCGGCGGCCAGCCCTGGCAGGAGAAGGTGACGTTCTACGCCTGGCTCGCGCACGTCGGCGGGCCCGACATGTACCTGAAGCTGTACCGCGACAAGGACGCCGCGATGGTGATGTCGCCGCAGTTCAAGGCCTTCCTGACCTCGTTCAAGCGATTGAAGAACTACGTCGACGCGGGCTCGCCCAACCGCAACTGGAACGATGCCACCGCGATGGTGATCTCGGGCAAGGCCGGCGTGCAGATCATGGGCGACTGGGCCAAGGGCGAGTTCGCCGGCGCGCACCAGACCGCGGGCAAGGAATTCGGCTGCTTCCCCGGCTTCGGGCCGAAGTCGCCCTACCTCGTCGCTGGCGACGTGTTCGTGTTCCCCAAGATCTCCGATCCGGCCCAGGTCAAGTCGCAGCAGCTGCTGGCCACCGTCTTCACGGCCCCGGCCACGCAGGTGGCCTTCAGCAACAAGAAGGGCTCGATCCCGATCCGCACCGACGTCGACCTGAAGGGCCTGGATCCGTGCGCGCAGCTGGGCGTGACGATCATGAAGGACGTATCGCGCCAGCTGCCCACGCCGGAGATGCTGGTCACGCCGGACCTCGAGGGCGCGCTGCAGGACGTCATCACGAAGTTCTGGAACACCAACGAGTCGGCCGACGATGCCGCCAAGGCCATGGCTGCGGCCCTGAAGAACGGCTAAGGTGTCGCGGCGCCGCCCTCTTCTCGGCCACGCCGTCGCCTGGCTGGCGCTGCTGCCGATGGCGGCGACCGTGCTGTGGGTCTACGTCGGCAGCGTGCTGTGGTCGATGCGCATCTCGGTCAGCAGCTCGCGCACGCTGCCCATCGGCGACTTCGTCGGCTTCAAGCAGTACGCGCGCCTGTTCGACAGCGAGCGCTGGACGCTGTCGCTGCAGAACATGGCGCTGTTCGGCGGGCTGTTCATCGTCGCGTGCCTGGCCATCGGCTTCCTGCTGGCCGTGTTCATCGACCAGCGCGTGCGCGGCGAAGGCGTGCTGCGCACGATCTTCCTGTACCCGTACGCGATGTCCTTCGTCGCCACCGGTCTGGTGTGGCAGTGGATGCTCAACCCCGAGCTGGGGCTGCAATCGACCGTGCGCGGCTGGGGCTTGGCCGGCTTCACCTTCGACTGGATCGTGCGCCAGGACGCCGTGATGTACGCGATCGTCATCGCCGCGGTCTGGCAGGCCTGCGGGCTGGTGATGGCGCTGATGCTGGCCGGGCTGCGCGGCATCGACGAAAGCCTGTGGATGGCCGCGCGCATCGACGGCATTCCGCCCTGGCGCGTCTACGCCAGCATCGTGCTGCCGATGCTGGGGCCGTCGTTCGGCACGGCGTTCGTGCTGCTGTCGGTCAGCGTGGTCAAGGTGTTCGACGTGGTCGTGGCGATGACGCAGGGCGGGCCCGGGCTGGCCAGCGAGGTCCCGGCCAAGTTCATCATCGACAACCTGCTGGTGCGCGCCAACATCGGGCTGGCGTCGGCGGCCTCCACCGTGCTGCTGCTGACAGTGCTCGCGCTGCTCGCGCCCTGGTTCTACGCGCGGGCCCGCGCGTCACGCAACGGCGAGCGCGCCGCGCGCGCCCTGCGCGCGAGCGCGCCGCAGGAGTCCGCCGCGTGAGCGCCGACCTGCGCGCCGCCGTGGTGCCCGCGCCCGGCCTGGGCCAGGACGCGATCGCCGAACGCCGCCACGGCGTGCGGCGCCGGCCCGCAAGCCACCTGCCGCGGCCGGCGCGCATCGGGCTCTATGTGTTCCTGGTCACCGCGGCGCTGCTGTTCCTGCTGCCGCTGTACGTCATGGTCGCCACCTCGATCAAGCCGATGGAGGAGATCCGCCTGGGCAACCTGTTCGCGCTGCCCGTGAAGATCACTCTGGAGCCGTGGGCGCAGGCCTGGAGGTCGGCCTGCACCGGGCTGGAGTGCGGCGGCATCCGCACCGGCTTCATGAACTCGGTGGCCATCGTCGTGCCCAGCACCGTGCTGTCGATCCTGCTGGGCGCACTGAACGGCTATGCGCTGTCGTTCTGGCGGCCGCGCGGCGCGCAGGCGTTGTTCGTGATCCTGCTGACGGGCGCGTTCATCCCGTACCAGGTGATGATGTTCCCGCTGATCCGCTCGCTCGCGGCCATGGGGCTGTTCGGCACCCTGCCCGGCGTGGTGCTGATCCACACCTTGTTCGGCATGCCGGTGATGACGCTGCTGTTCCGCAACTACTACGCCGGCGTGCCGCACGAGCTGTTCATGGCCGCGCGCATCGACGGCGGCGGCTTCTGGCGCATCTTCGTGCAGCTGATGCTGCCGATGTCCTTGCCCATCGCCGTCGTCGCGATGATCATGCAGGTCACGGCGATCTGGAACGACTTCCTGATCGGCCTGGTATTTGCGGGCCACGACTGGCTGCCGATGACGGTGCAGCTGAACAACATCATCAACACCACCACGGGCGAGCGGCTGTACAACGTCAACATGGCGGCGACGCTGCTGACCTCGCTCGTGCCGCTGACGGTCTACCTGGTCTCCGGCCGCTGGTTCGTGCGCGGCATCGCGGCCGGCGCGGTGAAGGGCTAGCCGTGGCTCTCCTGCGAACGTCGCGCCAGGCAGCCGGAGATGTCCGACACCGCCTCATCCGCGCATGGGCATCGGCTGTTGGAATACTCCAGGCCGCGGATGCGACGGTGCCAGACACCTTGGCACCCCCCGGACAATACCGCTGAAAAAAATGAACGTCTCGATCAAGCAACTGGCCGTCCGCATGGGCGCCACGCCCGTGCTGCAGAACCTGGACCTCGACGTCGTCGAGGGCGAATTCCTGGTGCTGCTGGGCCCCTCCGGCTGCGGCAAGTCGACCTTGCTGCACGCCGTGGCCGGACTGATCGACACCGACGCCGGCAGCGTGCACATCGGTGGACGCGACGTCACCTGGGCCGACCCCAAGGACCGCGCGATCGGCATGGTGTTCCAGTCGTACGCGCTCTATCCGACCATGAACGTCGAGCGCAACATGTCCTTCGGCCTGCGCGTGGCCGGCACGCCCAGGGCGGAGATCGCCCGGCGCGTCGCGCAGGCCTCGAAGATGCTGCAGCTGGACGCCCTGCTCGCGCGCAAGCCGGCGCAGTTGTCGGGCGGCCAGCGCCAGCGCGTGGCGATCGGGCGCGCGCTGGTGCGCGAGGCGCAGGTGCTGCTGTTCGACGAGCCGCTGTCCAACCTCGACGCCAAGCTGCGCACCGAGCTGCGGCGCGAGTTGAAGACGCTGCACCGCGAACTGGGCGCCACGATGATCTACGTCACGCACGACCAGGTCGAGGCGATGACGCTGGCCACCCGCGTGGCGGTGATGCGCGGCGGCCACATCCAGCAGATCGGGCTGCCGGGCGAGGTCTATGCGCGGCCGGCCAACATGTTCGTCGCCGGCTTCCTGGGCTCGCCCAGCATGAACTTCCTCGAGGGCGAGATCGCCGGCACCGCCGTCACGCTGGGCATGCGGCCGGAGCACCTGACCCTGCACCGGCCGGCCGACCCCTGGCCGGTGGCCGAGGTCACGCTGGTCGAGGCCATGGGCGCGCACGAGGTGGTCTGGCTGGACCTGCAGGGCCAACGCCTGGCCGCCATCGCCCCGGCAGCCGGCATGCACCAGATCGGCGACCGCGTCGGCGTGCAGATGGCCCTGGATCGCGCCAGTGTGTTCAACCCGGTGTCGCAGGAACGCATCGAACTGCCTGCCGACGCGTTCCGCCATCGTCCCCGCTGATATCGTCCGGGGCGATATGGCAACGATCAAGGACGTCGCAAGGCTCGCCGGCGTGGGCGTGGGCACCGCCTCGCGCGTGATCAGCGGCAAGGGGTCGTTCTCCCAGGCCGCTGCCGAGCGCGTCGAGGCGGCGGCGCGCCAGCTCGGGTTCCGTCCGAGCGCGATCGCGCGCGCCCTGTCGCTGCAGAGCACCGGCACCATCGGCGTCTTCGTCCCCGACTTCAAGGGCCCGTTCTATGGCCCGCTGCTGGACGCCATCGACGCCGAGCTGCGCCAGCACGACCGCCACATGGTCGCGGCCAACGGCTGCGGCGTGGAGGACACGCGCCAGCAGTCGCTGGACGGCGTGCGCTTCCTGATCGAGCGCGAGTGCGACGGCATCATCCTGTGCAGCAATGCGTTGCGCGATGCCGACTTCGTCGCCCTGCGCGACGATTTCGCCAACCTGGCGGTCGTCAACCGCGACGTCAAGGGCATGCGCACGCACTGCTTCACCGTCGACCACCGCGCCGCCGGCCGCGCCGCCGCCGATGCGTTGCTGGCGCACGGCCATCGCCGCATCGCGGTGATCGCCGGCCCCGCCGGCGTCGGCGACAACAAGCAACGCCTGCAAGGCCTGTTCGACCGCCTCGGCGAGGCGGGCATCGCGATGGCCTCGCTGCCGATCGAGGAAGGCGACTTCAGCGCGCCCTCGGGCTGGGCCGCGTGCGAGCGCCTGGTCGCGCGCAGGCCCAAGGTCACGGCGCTGTTCTGCGCCAACGACCAGATGGCGATGGGCGCGATCAGCTACCTCGGCCACCACGGCATCCGCGTGCCGCAACAGTGGTCGGTGATGGGATACGACGACTCGGACGTCGCGGCCTTCCTGTCGCCGCGCCTGACCAGCGTGCGCATCCCGATCGCCGAGATGGCGCTCAACGCCTGCCGCCAGCTGCTCAACACGCGCTTCGGCTCGGAGCTGGCGGTGTCGCGCAAGTTCGTGCCGACAGTGGTGATGCGCGATTCGCTGGCCAAGGCGCCCTGAAGCTTCCTTGAACGCGGGAGCCGGCGCGCGCGCCGGGCCCATCGGCGCTAGGATCGCCGATCATTCAAAGGAGCCGCTCATGACCCGCTACGCCAACATCCTCGAAACCGTGGGCCGCACGCCCGTCGTGCGCATCAACAAGCTGGCGCCCGAGGGCATCGAGCTGTGGGTCAAGGTCGAGGCCTTCAACCCGCTGGGCTCGGTCAAGGATCGCCTGGCGCTGGGCGTGATCGAGGCCGCCGAGCGCAGCGGCGAGTTGAAGCCGGGCCAGACCGTGGTCGAGGCCACCAGCGGCAACACCGGCATCGGGTTGGCCATGGTGTGCGCGCAGAAGGGCTATCCGCTGGTGGTGACGATGGCCGAGAGCTTCAGCGTCGAACGCCGCAAGCTGATGCGCTTTCTCGGCGCCAAGGTGATCCTGACGCCGGCCGCCGAACGCGGCACCGGCATGGTCAGGAAGGCGGCCGAACTCGCCGCCGCGCACGGCTGGTTCCTCACGCGCCAGTTCGAGAACGAGGCCAACGCGGACATGCACTCGCGCACCACCGCGCGCGAGATCGTCGACGACTTCGCCGGCCGGCGGCTGGACTGGTGGGTGACCGGCTTCGGCACCGGCGGCACGTTGCGCGGCGTCTCGCGCGTTCTGGCGCAGGAACGGCCGGACACGAAGATTGCCGTGTGCGAGCCCGCGGATGCGCCGATGCTCACCAGCGGCCAGCCGCAGCAGAGCAACCCGGACGGCACGCCCGTCGCGAGCCATCCGTCGTGGAAGCCGCATCCGCTGCAGGGCTGGAGCCCCGATTTCATCGGCAAGCTCACGCGCGACGCCGTCGCCGCCGACGCGGTCGACCGCGTGCTCACCGTCAGCGGGGCGGACGCGATGCACTGGAGCCGCCAGCTGGCGCAGAAGGAAGGCCTGTTCGTGGGCACCTCCAGCGGCGCCACCTTCGCCGGCGCGCTGGAGGTCTGCAAGAGCGCCGAGCCCGGCTCGGTGGTGCTGTGCATGCTGCCCGACACGGGCGAACGCTACCTGAGCACCCCGCTGTTCGGCGATATCGGCGTGGACATGAGCGACGACGAACTGGCCATCATGCGCTCGACGCCCGGCAGCCACCTGGCGCCCAAGACGGCCTGAGCCATCCGGCGGCGGGTCAGCGCACGAGGGGTCTGGCATTGCCGCGAATCGCGAGCAGCGTCATCGCCTTGGCCGAGTCCCGTGCGCGATCCGAGGAGATGCCAGACCCCTTCGGATGACCTCGACCTCGATTTTCAGCAATAGTGAATTTCGCAGCCGCTGGTTTTTCCAGGCGGCGGGTCTTCGTAAAGTGAGTTCACCCCGACGCGACGACGCGGCCATCGATGCCGTGCGACGCGCGCCAAGACTCACCTCACCCGAGACCCTCCATGCAACCCCGCCACCTGCTTTCCTGCGCCACCCTCGCCGTCGCCTTCTGCGTCCCCGGCGCCTTCGCCGCGGACGGCTGCCGCGCCGTCGCCAACGGCGTCCAGAAGTGCGACGTCACCACCGGGCAGGAGCGCGCCCGCGACGACGTCGTCGCCGAGATCCACGCCAAGGCCGACACTTCCACCGGCTGCCGCACGGTCGCCAACGGCGTCCAGATCTGCGATGTGCCGACGGGTCGCGAACGCAGCCGCGAAGCGGTCGTCGCCGAGCTGCGGGGCGCCCAGGCCTACGCCATCGAAGGCTGCCGCACCGTCGCCAACGGCGTGCAGAAGTGCGACTTGCCTGCGAGCGCCCCGCACGCCGACACGGCGCTGGCCAAGGCGCGCTCGACGGCCGCCGAGACGCATTGAGCACGGCGGCGCCGGCTCAGTGCCGCTGCACGGTCTTGTAGACGCCGCAGCCCAGCACCAGGTCGTCGCTGACCGGCACGACGAATGACGTCTTGGGCGCGACCTTGCCTGTCGTCGGATTGAGGAAGTCGTAGTCCACCCAGCTGCCGCCCGCCGCGGCGGCCCAGACGTCGCGCGTCAGCTGCGTGACGTCGGTGCCCAGGATCTGCGCCGCGGTCTTGTGCAGGTTGTGCGGCTTGCCGGCGAACGCGTGATAGACCAGCTTGCGGTCCCACGCAAACACGTACATGTCGCGATCGGCGAAGCCGTTGGCCGGATCGGTGATCTCGGCCAGGCAGGCGGTGCCGCGGCGCTTGAAGAGCGCCACGGCCTTGCTCACGAGGGCATGCGCCTCGTCGGCCGTGCCCTGGCGCAGGCGGAAGCGGCTGACGGCCTGCGCGAGCCTGTGTGCGCGCTCGCCCAGCCCCGACGAGGCCGACGACGTGCGTTCGACCATGGCCGAGTTCTCCTGCGTGATGTCGTCCAGGCCGCGGATGGCCTCGGACATCTGGCTCAGGCTCGTGCTCTGGTTCTCCGCCGCGGCGGTGATGGCGCGGACGTTGCCGGCCACTTCGCCGATGCCGCCGACCACGCTGGCCAGCAGCTCGCCCACCTCGTCGATGCGCGACGCGCCGCTGGCAACCTGCTCGCTGGAGGTCGCGATCAGCGACTTGATCTCCTGCGCCGCGCCGCTGCTGCGCAGTGCCAGCGAACGCACCTCGGCCGCCACGACCGCGAAGCCGCGGCCGTTCTCGCCCGCGCGCGCCGCCTCGACGGCCGCATTCAACGCGAGGATGTTGGTCTGGAAAGCGATGCCGTCGATCACGCCGATGATGTCGTGAACGCGCTGCGAGCTGGCGCGGATCGCATGCATGGCCTCGACCGCTTCGCGCATGCGGCTGCCGCCGGACTCGGCCATCTCGTGCACCCGGCTGGCGAGCTGTTCCACGGCGCGCGCATCGATCGCGTTGCGCTTGACCGAGCCGCTCAGATCATGAACGCTGGCCGAGGTCTCCTGAAGGCTGGCGGCCTGCCGTTCGGTACGCTGCGCCAGCTCGCCGGTGCCCGCGGCCAGCGACTCGCTCGCCTGCGACACGAAGGTCGCCTCGCTGCGGATGTCGGCGACCAGCGCGGACATGTGGGCATTCATGTCGTCGAGCGACTGCGCGATGGCGCGGAATTCGTCGTGGCCGTCGATGTCGATATGCCGCGACAGGTCGCCGTCCTTCATCGCCAGGACGCCGGACTGCAACGGCTGCAGCGACCGCGACAGGGTGCGGTGGAGCGACGCGCTCAGCGCGACCGCTGCCAGCCCCAGCACCAGGCAGACGATTCCGGCGACCGACAGGCCCTGGAGCTGCATCAGGCGCACGCAGGCGCACAGCGCCAGGGCGACGCAGACGATGCCCAGCAAGGCGATGCGGCGCCGTACGGATGCGCCCTTTGCGGTGAAGTCTCGTTCCATCCCAAGAATCCTTGTTCGGCCGTCGCACGGGGCCGTCATTGCCGGGAATTCTGACCGTCCTGGCGGCGGAGCAAGCGTTCAACAACAGCCCCAATGCACTGCATTTGCCGGCCGTGGGCGCACGGCTCGCCGCGTCGAGGCCCCGAACTGGGTCTGATTCACCATGCTGATCCAGCGGTCGAAAGTCACGCCGAACCCTGAGACTGGCTGGGCGCAACAGGAGTGCAAGCGATGCCCATGGTCACCCCGACCCTCAACCTGCCCAAGCCGGCCGTCTCGTCGTCGGCTGCGGCCAAGCCGGCCGTGGTCGTGCCGCCTCCCCCGCCCGTGGCGACGGCCGCCGCCCCGACGCAGGTGCCCGACGTTCCCGGCACGACCGTGACGCTGAGCCCGCAGGCCATGAGCGCGCTCGCGGCGGCCGGCCAGGCCGCCGGCACGCCCGCTGCGGCCGCACCGGACGGCTGCGGCTACGAATCGCTCAAGCGCGGCATCTCGACCGCGGCCCGCGATGTCGGCGAGGCGGTCTCCGACGGCGCGCACGCGGTGGTCGATGGCGTGGAGTCGACGTTGACCCTGGCCAACAAGCTGGCCAAGGGCGTGCTCGAGCTGCCCTTTGCCGCAGTGTCCAAGGGCTGCGACGCCGTGGGCGGTCTCATCGACGAGCTGTGAACCGACGGACGAGCACCGGCGCTCCGGTTTCTTGCTCCGATGGCGACTACGTGCTGGCGGCCATCGCCACGGGCGTCATCCTCGATACGCTTCTGACCCAGTAGGCCTCACGATGGCGGCGGGGCCGCCGCGGCCCCGCGAAGCGAACGGACAGCCCGGCATCGCAGTGCGGGCCGGGCACTTGCGCAACCGGGGCGGCAGCGGGCGCTGCAGCCGCCTGCCCGGCGCCCGGCGCTATGTGCCGGTCGGCGTCAACAGCGTCGCGACCACCGCGTGCTGGTAGGTCGTGATCTCCCAGGGATTGCCGTCCGGATCGGCGAAATAGAGCGACCACGAGAGCTTGTGATCTTCAGGCTCGACGGGCCGCTTGAGCTTGTCGACGAGGTGCTTGCGCCACGCCACGAACTCCTGCGCGCCCACGGACAGCGCGATGACGCTGCGACATGGCTGCGCCGGCGCCTCGAACAGGGCGATGTGCACGGTGCCGGACAGATTCGAAAGCGTCAGCGGGCCGCCGTCCACCGCCCAGGACTCCAGCTCGGGCACGCGCTGCAAGCCCATCACGTCGGCGTACCACTGCTCCGCGAGGTTGCGGTTGGTGGCGTAGAGGTGGATGTGGTCGATGCGGTCGAAGACGGGAATCATGGCGTTTCGGTGGCGAAAAGGCAGCTCAGCGCGGAAGCAAACGTCGGGCCCGCTCAGCCGCTTCGAAGCGGCGGGGAACCCGGAAGGACGCCACCGGAGTATCGCCGCGCGCGAGGCCGCGCGCGTGACGCGTCAGCGCGCCAGCAAACGCGCGCGCACGCGCGAGGTGGCCGCCGCGGCACGCCAGGCGCTCTGCATCACCTCGAGCTCCGCCAGCCGCGTGACGAGGCGCTTGGGGCCGGCGTAGCGGTCGAACACCGCGCGGTGGCCGGCGAGCGACATCGAGCCGTCGAGGTCGTAGTACGAGCGCACCCATCCGAGCAGATCTTCGAGATGGTCGTCCTGCTCCTGCTTGCTGCGGTACTTGTGCGGCTCCCACGGGCGGGTACGGCAGTTGGCGACGCACACCTGCTGCCCGGGCTCGAGAAAGATCAGCAGGGGGCGATGGCGAAGCACCGATTCCACGAGATCGCCGTAACAGCCGTCGATGACCCAGTCGTCGGACTCGCGGCAGAACTGCGCGAGGTCGGAAAACACGAGGTCGTCGGGCCGCTGCACGGCCACCAGGTCGGGCTCCCACACCAGCGTGTCCAGATCGAGCATCGGCATGCGCTGCGTGCGCGCGAGCGACTTCGCGAGCGTCGACTTGCCCGATCCCGCATTGCCGAGGATGACGATCCGCATGGGCTGGCCCGTGGTGGCGACGCCCCGATTGTGCTCGACCGCGGCGCGCAAGTCACGCGGCGGGCATCAGGGTTTGCGCAAAGCCTCCCGGTACCATGGCGCCGCGCTGTCACCCCGATGTCACACGGCAACTCCACGATGCCATGGTTGACTCCAAGGGAGGACCGTCCGCCATGGATCCATCGTCAGCCCGACCGCCCTGCCGGCTGTTGGCCAGCACCTTCTGATTCCGGGAGCCGCAAGACATGAATGCGTTGTTCGACCAGGATGCGATGCGCCGCCGCATCGAGCGCGAGCTCATCGACGGCTACGACGAAGAGATCGAGATGGAGATGGAGGACCGCCACATCGCGGACCCGCTGGACGCCAGCGGCGAGGATGCGGCAGCGCGCGTGCGCTACTTCCGCGAACTGTTTCGCCTGCAGGGCGAGCTGGTGAAGCTGCAGGACTGGGTTGCGGCCACGCGGCAGAAGGTCGTCATCCTGTTCGAGGGGCGCGACGCCGCCGGCAAGGGCGGCGTGATCAAGCGCATCACGCAGCGCCTGAATCCGCGCGTCTGCCGCACCGTCGCCCTGCCCGCGCCCAACGACCGCGAACGCACCCAGTGGTACTTCCAGCGCTACGCCGCGCACCTGCCGGCCGCCGGCGAGATGGTGCTGTTCGACCGCAGCTGGTACAACCGCGCCGGCGTCGAGCGCGTGATGGGCTTTTGCAGCGATGACGAATACGAGGAGTTCTTCCGCTCGGTGCCGGCCTTCGAGGGCATGCTGCAGCGCTCGGGCATCAAGCTGATCAAGTACTGGTTCTCGATCACCGACGACGAACAGGAGCTGCGCTTCCTGGGACGCATCCACGACCCGCTCAAGCAGTGGAAGCTGAGCCCGATGGACCTGGAAAGCCGCCGCCGCTGGGAGGAGTACACGAAGGCCAAGGAGGTGATGCTGGAGCGCACGCACAGCGCCGAGTCGCCCTGGTGGGTGGTGCAGGCCGTCGACAAGAAGCTCGCGCGGCTGAACTGCATCCATCACCTGCTGGGGCAGTTCCCCTACACGGAGATCCAGCATCCGCCGGTCCAGTTGCCCGAACGCCTGCGTCACGAGCACTACTCGCGCCAGGCGGTGCCAGAGGAAATGATGGTGCCGGACGTCTACGGCCGCTGAAGCGCGCGCGTCTTCACTCGGGCTCGCGCGGGCCCGGCAACCACCGGTGGCCGGCCGCGCTCAGCACGGCGGCGCCGCGCGTCACGTGCGCATCGGCGATGCCCACGACTGCAAGAGGATCTGCCTGCGGCCCCGCCAGATCGCGCAACTGCTCGAGCGTGCCGCAGGCGAACTGGTTGCAGACATCCGAGCGCCGCTCGCGCGGCAAGGTGCAGCCGCGTGCGGCGTGGAACAAGCAGGACGCCTGCAGATGCTCCGCCGCGACGTGGCCCAGGTAGTGCTCGACCGCCTCCACCCAGCGCGCGCCGGGCCGCTGTGCCAGCCAGTCGCGCAGGTCGTGC
>Ga0209759_1000734_pt1 | contig 28707 bp, 46 predicted proteins | sample AraplaCL_Col_mMS_FD_184261 | JGI IMG/M metagenome (GOLD analysis project Ga0209759, IMG submission 184261) | Arabidopsis root microbial communities from the University of North Carolina, USA - plate scrape CL_Col_mMS (SPAdes) (version 2) | ecosystem: Host-associated > Plants > Roots >...
CCCTGTCCTTGACGTCAGGTTTGCCTGCGTTACAAGAGATACACCGATACGCACAGACTAAGAGGCGACAATGATGCATCGCAGACAACCCAGGATATACGCCACGCTTCGCCGCCGATTTTGCCGGGAGGCGCTAGCACGCATGGGCTTCCAGAAAACGAGCACGAGCGGCTCAACACTGGTGAAGCTCGGCGCAATGCGGACGCCGTACGCCACGGCGGCGCAATGCGGACGCCGTACGCCACGGCTAGTCAGGATGGCGAATTGTGGCGGGTGACGCCGCTTGTCTCGCCGCGCGTGTGGCGACCGCGCTGATTTCCACATCCACGCTAGGGCGCGGGCCCCTCAGCCACTGGCAAGAGCGCCGTGCGGGCGTAAATCCACGTCGCCTGTCCCTGCGTGCACGGCGGGACCCCGTCTTAGTGCCCCCATAGGGTGCCGCGCACAGCGAACTCGATGAGCATCTAGAGCATTTGTCTCGCCGCGTCGAAGCAACGGTTGCCAAGAGTCGGCGACCACGCCGACAGGAAGGCGGCAGCCGACCCACTACGGCTACGGCCCGACGATTCGTCCAGGACGGTCAGTCAGCCCAATCAGGGGATTTGCGCACTCGAGCACCTTCAGGCGGACGTTGGCGAGCTCACCCCATCGGCCAACTTGAGACATTCGACGTTGGACTGAAGATCGTCGACAATCCGGCACAGCGTTCGAATGTCAGATGCTGATAGAAGGTCCGTCGAGCTGCTGCATCACCGCGCGCAACGCGACATGGGCGCTATCGAGCGGCCACCTTTCCTTGCGGGCGAGGTTGACCGCCGGTGCCATCCAGGGGTGAGCGAATGCGACAACGGTTGCGCCCGTTTCATACGCTTCATCCGCCGATGCCGCGGTAGCAGCGAGGCATTCGTCGATGTCACCGTTCTTGAATAGAGCCCAGACCTGCGCAACGTGAATGACTTCCACTGACGTAGCAACGTCGCTCGCGTGTTGAGTGAAGAGTCGTCTGGTCGACTCGATGGCAGATTCAACAGCACACAACACCGCGATTTTGCCGCCAACTTTCCCTGCCGCAGCGGCCGATGCAGCATCTGCTCACACAATTGGAATCGGCGAACTTTCAATTCCTTCGACAGCCGGCCCAAGCGAAGCGCAGGTCAGGATGACAGCATCCGAGTCGGCCGCGAGGCCCAGAAGGCAACGCTTCGTCTGCGCCCTCAAGTCGGCTGAAAATGTCCCCGCATGTTGGACAGCCTCACGGAGATCCGGCCGGACTTCATGGCGGAGATCGGCGACCCGCAGGCCAGGATCGTTGGCTGCGTCCTCAAATACACGCCTGTTGCCATCTATCGTGTGCAAAAGCGATATGCGCATTCCCAGTTACCTCCGTTAGGTTGATCATGTCAGGGTCGTCGCTTACAGGACCGTGGTCTGGCCAGTTGACTCACAGGCATTGTTCCCACGTCGCGTCCGCCTAACAAGGCAACCTCTGCTACCGGTATGTCTGGATACCTCCCTTGACTAATAGCCGCCCAAAACCCGCCAACAACAGGAGCATCAATGGCCATTTCCGGTACGCCTGAGAGCCCGCTCCACGGAGGTTCGGCGCGGCGATAGAGGCAGTGATCGCCGGCCAGCGGCAAGCTTCCAGGTTCGGCCACTTTGAGCCATTCAGCTTGACTGCGTGGATCGTTGACACCCTCACTTGGCCCTTCGTCTAACCAGGCGATCACAGGAGCTAAAGTTTGTGACACACGGCGCCGTAATATGGTTGGCAGATATGGGGAGGAGGAAAATGGGCATGACCATCAATCCGACGAGCGTTACGGCGTTGGCCGATAGACCGGGACTCGGCTCCGCAGCGCTCGCATCATCCGCGAGCGGCGCAGCGGATTCATCGAGTGCGACGCTAATTGCCGTGACGCCCGTCGATACAACGGCTAACCAAGCGTTCATGAACAAGTGGAGCGGCGTCGAGGCTCTGATGGCGGCCAACGGTCTCGAGCCTGCCGCACTGCAAAATCAGACCTCGCTGAGCGCCGCCGCAGCAACGCTTGCGAAGTACCAGCAGGCGCTCGACAGCAATGCCCGTACGGGCCTGGATGCCCAAGCTGTGGCGACCGCACTCGTTTCGTCGATGCAGCAGCTCATTCTCCAGCGGCCCGATCTCGCCAATGCACAGTTCGACTTCCAGTCGGATAACGGCACGATTAAGGTAACGTCCGGCTCGCTCAGCGACAGCGACCGGGCGTGGCTGCAGAACCTGCTGAACAGTAACGGCTCTCTTGTTCAAGCCGTCCAGTCATTTCACAACGACCTCGTGGGTGGGTATTCGGCCTGGGCAAACGCTGACGGCAATCCACTGTCCAAGGCGCAGTCCGACGCGATCAGCAAGCAGGCGGACGGCCTCGTCAGCTTCATGAGCCTGTTCAGGCAAATGGGAGCCAGCAGCAAGGTACCCAACGCGGACGATAAGGACATTTATGCCCTGAACGGAGCGAAGATCGATCTGACGCAGGATCCAGGCAGTGCTGTGGGCTTTCTCAGCTTCATGCAAAGTGCGCAGGCTGTCGCGAACGGGGCCGACGTGGCAAAAACACCCGTTGGCGATTTTTATGGGGCCGAAAAATTCAACATCTTCGAACAGAGCCTGAGCAGTCCCTGGACGATACGGATTCCGTTCTTTCCTTCTGATGCGACGTCGCTTTGCGTGCATCAAACTGCCTGATCCGATCACGGCTCGTAGGGCCCGGTATCCGCCCAGACGTTGAAGGCAGATGCCGCATCAACGTGTGCCGCGTCTATGTTGCCGGTCCATTTGTCGAGTGGCCGCTTCCAGGCGGATCGAATGACTCTTCGGGGTCGACTCCTGTCGGATGACTGGATCGACGATGGGCCCCTTCGTCGGGTCGGCGTGGGGCCGGGTCCGGGCCAAGAAAGGACATTCGGCATCCCCAAACCAGCGTCCTCTCCTGGCCGAGCAGCGGACAGTCGCCTCAAACGGCAACCAGTCACCACTCCCGTTCACGGAACCTTGGAGAGTGGTATCAGCGGCGAAGATTCGGAATTGACTGCACGAGGGATTTCGGACTCATTCCAGTTAGACGCTGACATAGAACCACGAAGCTACTGACGCTGTCGTAGCCGAGCGACATTGCCGTGTGAGTGACAGTTTCACCTTTCGAAAGCAAGTCGATGCCTGCCATCAGCCGGGCAACCTGCCGCCATTTGCCGACCGACATACCTGTTTCCTGCTTGAAAATCCGCGTCAAAGTGCGTCGAGACATGTTGGAGGAAGCCGCTAGTTCATCCAAACCCGGCATTTCTCCGGGTTCTTCCTGCCACCTTTGCGCCATTGCTCGCAAGCCGGATGTCCGTGGCAGCGGGAGAAGAATAGCCGTGCCGCGTGCAACTGCCAGTTCGTCGATCAATACATCGAGCAAACGCCGCTCGCGGCCGGACATCGTTTCATACGTGCCCGCTTGTTGCGCAAACCTCTCAAACAGCGCACGTGTCAAAGGCGTTGACGTCCACACGCATGGGTGTGAAGGCAACGAAGTGCACAAACCCGGTTCCAGGTGAATGCGGGTCCATTCAACATCATGATTGTCGGAGCCGTGCAGTGCATGCGGGGGAATCCAGCAAATTTGCAGCGGCGGAATCAACCAATGTCCTGTTTCACTGCTAGCTTTCATATGTCCCGCGTGGAGCAAGAACAACTCACCATGCGGATGCCTGTGGGGTTTGACGAGCAGCTCTTGGTCGACGCTGCGCGCAACGCTGAACACGCCGCCGTCGGCGAACGAATTAAGCATCGGAATTGCCGATGGTGCGGGTATCTCTCTCATATGGCCCAAAATCATACACCTGCAGTAAGTTTCGCGTTGCGGGCAAGCCTCGTCGGCGGCAACATTTGGTCTTCATAGCAAAACTGGTCACCGAAAATGATTGCTCCGGTCCGCGTTCGCATCGATTGGAAGCCCGCCGTCCTTGCGATATTCGTGCTCTCGGGTTGCGCGGGAACGCGCGTTAATGACAGTGTCAGTTCGCGAGCCTCGGGGATGCCCGCCCCGCGAACCATTGCGGTCGTGAGCGAGGTGAGGCTTGGCTTTCCGCCGCGACACGAATCCGCCGCAACTCAGGCAGCCGCCGCGAATCAGGTCAATATCGTACTTAACAGCGAGTTAAGCGCCACCCTGCGCGAACATCGACTGACAGTGGTGGATGCCTCGGAGAGTTCGGACCTGTTGCTCCATACCCGCATCGTCGACGTTCGGCGTGGGAAGAAAGCACTACGGCTGTTGGTGGGGTACGGGGCAGGTAGAGCTGAGCTGCAAGTCGACACGAGCATAGAGCTTCCTCACGCGCCGCAAGCGCGACCGTTGCTATCGTTCCAGACGAAAAGCACAACCGGGGGAATGCCCGGCAACCTGATCGGCGCTGCGGTGAAGAGCCTGCTTGAAGACGGACTGGACACGGAAGTCAAGGACACGGTAAAGCAGATCGATGCTGAACTCGGACAGTATTTCGTGAGCCAAGGATGGCCTTATGAGGCCGCGTCGTCGGATGGCGACGCGACGCCTCCGCACACGCGCTGAATCTGCGAACATGACATACGTTGACCCGTTGGTCGCTGGCGTCAGATGGCAGAGCGACTTACCAGATCTTGTTGGGTTGCGCTTACCGCAGCTTACCTTGCCGTCCACAGACGGCATCGCTATCAATCTCGCAGAGCGCTCGAGCCACGATATCTACGTGCTGCACCCGGTCGCGATGCCTCGCGAGGCCTTTATAGAGCTGCCGCTGGACGCAACGTTGCAAATAGGGAAGAGCATTTCCACGCTGCTTGCATTCAACGACATGCTCGATAATTTTGAAATGGCTGGCATTCGAGTGTTTGGCGTTAGTGTTCAATCCCGGGGCTTGCAAAGCATAGTCGCCGCAAGCCTAGGGCTCAGGTTCCCTCTCTTGAGCGATAAGAATGCCGACCTCGCGCGGCTTTTGAAACTACCGATGCTTCGTCAGGGCAGGCTGCCCCGATTCGCGATTTCTGTCGTCGAAGCCAAGATGGGTTGGATCACACGGCATGTCCGTGCAGTATCGACAGCCGACTGACACCAACACATTAGGAGTCGATCTATCGAGCGCTTACTGCTTGTCCGTGTCGCCAAGCATCGACGGGAAATACCTGGCCGGCTTTCCCGGCGGTCACTTCCCCGAAGTGTTGAGCTTGAATGCGGAATAGGTGGAAAGGATGATCCTCCGCGTCAGCCGGATGTCGATCGGATCGTTCCTTTTGGACTGATCGGGATGGCGCGGTTCGGTCGACGAGGGATGTCGACGGCGTCAGGCGTTTGCCAACGCTGTGCTGGAATTTTAGGAGCCGAAAAAAGGGGCCAGTGGCCCCTCTTCCTTTTCCTCCGCCACGCTTGTTGCCCGTCATGTCCGCGACCCGCGCGCCGCAGGATCGAGCAACGAAACGTGTTGCCCAAAGAAATCGGCGGTCAGGGCGAAGCGGTTTCGGTGCGGCGTGTCGTCTGGCATCGCCTGCCGGTTGATGAACCGGCCATCGCTGATCATGCAGAAGCAGAGTCCGTCGAAGGCGGCTTCCTGCGCAGCGCTTTACCAGTCGACGGTGAGGTAGTCCATCGCGTCAGGCGGTCATCGCCGGGAAGCGTCGTATCCGCGGCCAGACGGTTGCGAGACTCACTGCCAGACCAGCTGGTAGCGGCGACGCACAGAAAGCCGACGACGAGGGCGCGTCGCAGGCTTGCCGTTGAGCTGGCGAACGCTGCGCGCGCGATTTCAAGGTCGCCGCGTGCCGCGGCAAGCCGCCTGGAAAGATCATCCGCACCCGACAGGCTGTGACGCGACAGGATCGCCGACGCCTGCGTGGACGCAAGACTGCGGACGTCGCCGTCCAGGTCCGCAAGGCGCCGGACTTCATTCTCGCGATCGTTGAGCGTCGCGCGCGCCGTACCGTTATCGAAAAGCGCACGCGTCATGCTGAGAACCGTAAAGGGCATTGCTAGCGCCAGAACGATCGAAATGCAGCTCGCGGCAGTGCGGAATTTCATGTTCATGCCTTCGCGCGCGTGAATTCGGTCACGTTCGACTCGGCAGGCTCTGGCGCTGCGGCAGGCGAGGCCGCGGACGCAAGCTTGGGGTTTGCGCTTTCGCTGGTGCCGGGTTCGACTGTCAGCATGCGCGCGACCCGCTTGAGCGTGCCATTGAGCGCCGCGCGCGGCCCGAGACGGATCGTGCCGCAGTACATGATGTCGCCCGAGAGATGGCCGTTGATCTCGAGGGTGCCGCGCGCATGCACGTTGCCGTCGACCCGACCGTCGATGCGCACGTGGTCGCCCTGAACACTGCCCTTCACCAGTCCGCCGTCGCCAACTCGTCCTCGGTCGCGCAGTTTTTTGCGACTGAGGCGAGTGACCGATTCTGGCCGACCCCGGAATTAGGTAACAGCCCGCGTGGTTCAACATGCCCAGCGGGCCAAGTACCGCAGTCGACCCACTCCGGCCATACGAACCGCTCCAAAGCGGTCAGTCAGCCGAACCATCGTTTGCCGGAATGGAACACCATAAAGCGGACGTTGCCGACCTCACCCAATCGGCCATAACCGGCCGTTCGACGCCGTCACCCAGATCGTCGACAATAGGTGTCTCGGACATTTAGATTACCTGCTACCTCATGCGCAGATTACAGGCATCGCGCTTCTATATTGCGGGCGCCGCCATCTCGGAGCCGATCTTTATACTGGACTGTGCAGCCTCCGAGTGGCTCTTCGCCTCGGGATTCTGGAAGCGAATCAACAGCTCGTTGGGGACGATGTTCGACCAATTCGAAGAGGACGAGGCCGAGCCCCCGATTCTTTTACAAATTGCATCCGAGCTAGAGTGTTGCCTTCGTTCGCTTCACTCGCAGAGTGAAGACACGGTGTGTTTCGTTTGCGGTTGGTCCACGAATGGGGACGCTCACACTGTTGAGGTTCAGCGGAAGCATCTTGTCTCCCAACTGGCCATGCTCCGAAGCCTCCTTGCTTCGGCTGCTGCCAACAAGAACGTTGTTGAATTGAGTCTTTGACTGCGGCCTGCTTTCGAAATCGGCTGACCACGGCCAAGGGCGGTCATTCTGTAGTGGCTGCAAATCTTTGACAATCGGCAGGTTGAAAACCTGGGCGAATCGCGTTGATCGTGGCCGGCTTGCCTTAAGGCGCCAGAACTTTCTTCATTGATGGTGCGGGATGTCGTACGTATTTTTCGCGCTCATAGAAAGGAACGGCGTCTGGGCGCGCGTCAAGAAATACCGCTGTCATACTGCGAGCGAGGGCGTCGGCTTCGGCATATTCCAATAGGGATCGGCCAACACCACGCCCTCGGCCCGTTGCATCGACCACGAGGTCATCGATATAAAGGTGTGCGCCGCGCGCCAAGGTATGGACGGGTCTCATGCCCATCACCCCGATAATCGTCCCCTCATCGAATGCTGCTACAAGCTCGTAGCCCGAATATGATTGGCGGCGGATCCGTTCCAAGAACTCGGGTTCTTCGAGGGATCGAAGTTGCGCCATGACACGGTATGCCTGCATCCAGTCCGGCGGCGACAGCCTTCTGATTTCCAAGTTGCTGCAGCGGTGTTCAGTCATGGTTCAAGTCGGTCCCTCAACCGTAAAATCCAGATTGTTGCACGGAGTCGCGTGACGAGGTTTCTCGCTGAATCGGGGCATTCGAACGTCCGCTTCCGACAGTAACGACTGACCACTCCGGGTCGGGCTGAGTCCATCGGCGCTTCGCACTCAACGCCGCAAACCGGTCATTGGTTTTTCGCTTCCCGAAAACGGCCGGTCGCCAACGCGCAATCCCGACCCACAAGCGCCCTTCGGCAGGATACAGCTCAGACGGCAGATCAGAAGCGATAACGGTCCTTCGAGTGGTCCCGTTCACTGCCCGGTGGTTGGGGCAACTGCGAACATCGAGCCGTGGCAGTTCAAACGACGACTGTGGCCTGTGAACTCATGCTCGGCTATCGCCAAGGCGCGCTCCGCAGACCGCAGTGTAAGCTCCGATCCGTCGAGGCTCGGACCTGTGTGCTTACACAGCCTTGAGGTACGCCGCAAAGTTATCGAACCCCGATACCACCTCGCAAGAGCAGAACTGCTTCAGGCCGATTTGTGGCTCGTTGAGTAAATTGGCAAAGGCCTTGTCGGTGAAGAGGGCGTGCGCACTTGGCAGCGCGACCTGCGCCGTTACGAAATCGGCAATATCACCCTTACGAAATTTTCGATTTTCAATCGATCGGACTGTCGCGTGAAGATTCGCTTGGATTCGCGCAGTCATCAGGTGCCTACTGCGCGGATTCTCATGCCAATGGACCATCGCCATCAGTGCTTGAGCCCTTTGGGGCGGATACCCCCCAATCGGAGGTCCGTCAGGCACATGAAACTTCATAATCGCCGTCAATTCCACGAGAAGCGCGTGGGGGAAATTTTCTAGCTCGTGCTGATGGGCAGCCATGCCCTCATTCATTTCGTCAATTCCTGCTGTATTGTCCCATTGCGGATGTACTGACGCAGCAGCCATTTCGAGGTGTGCTACGGTCGGAAGTGCGTGGATGATGTCGAGCAACGTCTTCTTGAACGCAAGCGTGTCTGCTACCGGCAACAGATTCGGAACTTTCACTTCCAGTTTGCCCGTAATTTCCATCGGATGGCAGAACCTTTCCGGTTCCGCGCAAGCATCACGGGTGTCCTTCCGATTGAACAGCGCTAACTCTTGGTCAATCATTTCGTTCGGCGGTTGGTAGCCGACGTTCATAGAAAATCGTTCGACGAGATCTGTGAGCGTCGAAAGGGAGACTGGATCATCCATTGATTGCAGCTCAAACAGGGTCGCGCTGCCAATCGGAAAAACGCAGTTATTTCGGACCCGCTCGCTGTTCATCGTCTGTGCGAAATCGACCATCGCGTCGATGAGATTCGTCTTCCCACGCTCATAATCGCTGAGACACTTCCAAGCGTTGGTGTCGAGATAGATGATACGCTTGGATTGAACGCGCTCGCGAATCGTACGTCGCTGATTTTGGCGATATTCATCAAATGTCACGTCCGGGTTTGCGCGGTGAAACACAAACCGATCAGACGCCATGACCTGATCGCTTTGGAGGTACTTGTCGAGTGGACTGGCGACTTCCTTCACTTGGTCTTCCTCATTTTGTTCATTCTCATCCTCGGTAGCGAGTCGTGCAGATCTTTCGCACATATCGCTCAAATGCCATCCGATGGGGGACGACCTTGATTGCGTTCAACGCGAGGGTCCTGCGCAGCGTTATAGCATCCCGTTCGCGTGGGAGATGAACAACACCGCCCGAACGATCCAATACAGGATCGCGAACCCACCAATTAGCAGGGAAACGCCCAGCAGCGTTTGTACAGGTTTGGAGAACTGCCGCACGATCTGAAAGCGGACGTTCTTGGCGGCCCCATCCTTTGAACGGACGCCGACCAGCACGGGCGGCGTGGTATGGCTTAAAACCTGAATCTGCAACCACTCTTTCGGCCCCAGGGAGCCTACATTGATGGTATGGGTTCCGTCTGCCGCTATCGTCTCTGTGTAGTCGCGGCGCGGATGTAGCTGAAAATGATCCACCTTGGTCTGGTGCATTACCTGTACGTCCTCGGCAGTCTTGCGCCCAAGGTTTTGCACCGTCAGGGTAGACGTTTGGACCTTAAGCGGTGTTGGCGCAGGCGGTGCCATGGGAACGGCAAATATGAAGTCGTGCGGTATCCACCAGCCCAGCTTCGCTCCCGGTTCCAGCCAGCGTTGGATAGCCCAAAACAGAAGGCCGATAGCGCTCGTAATAATCGCGCCTATCAGCCTATCTGAAAGCGTTTCGATTCCTGGCATGATTCCTCTCTTGTTACTTGTTGTTCTGCGGTTATGCTTTCAATCCGGCGGAATTATCGAAATACGTGCGTAGGCAATTGTCTTGCGAATTGTCGCGTGTGGGGAATTGACATGCAAGGACCGCTTTCGGGAGCAACCGGCCAGTTTTCGACGTTCGCTGGCGCACGCCGTATGACGGAAACTGGCCGCACCGAGACGTTCCCGAGAGCCCGCGCAGCGGCAACAGTTCCGCCAAGTACCTCCGCGTGATCGTCCGAGCGGCACCGGCGTGACCATGATTCCGCCAAAGTCGCTCGGACCGGCGTTCGATGGTGACGGAATTAATTCGCGTCTGGAAACGCTTGCCAGCAAGGATGCGCAAGTATTTGGTCGCGGTTCGACCTTGAGTTGACACACTTATTGTCGCAACGTTGACAGATTTAATACGGTCTACGGTCGCGGCATCCGACTTTCCCCCGCTTTGACTCCACCGAACTACTCGTTCGAAGCCGAACTTCAAAGTTTTATTACGTTCTTGGCCTGCATCCAGGCGATAACATTGGCGACGTTTGCTGGCTCAGGGATTCTCGATGCGGCAAGCATCCGATGGATTCGCTGTTCTCGCTTGGAAGGGTCTTTCGGCAGGTTGATCCACTTTGTACTTTTAGTACTGGTAGTGACAAGCGCACGCAATCGAGCCTCTAGCAGTCGCTCACTGGCGTCCGAGACACAAAGGGCAGCATCAAATGTACATATCAGTTTGCGGACAAGCGTTGCGAACAATGTGCAATCTTTCAGGTGCAACTCGATCTTTTTTCCGATAGTTTGTGGAGGCATCGCAAACATATGGCGGAACGGTGACGGCTGCTTGCTCTGCACCTGAGAAAGCGCAACGTATCTATCAATGACATCTTGCGTCACTTCTCCGTCAGAGTGTATGAATGAATTCCGGCATTCTTTAAAGAACCGATAAGCGATCAGTTGATCGTTAATGGTTGACCAGCAGTTAAGTTTTGAGCTCTTAAGCTTTGGAAGAAACTCGTTAACCATCAAACCGGACGGATTAGAATTTGCGGCGGCGACTACCGCTGTGTAGCCCGTCGGCTGACCGTTCGGTTTAGTGCCGCCCGGGAATTGCAGTGCCTTCGCGTATTTATCTGAATTTGAGGCCGAGAAAATGTCTCCGCAAATTTTTTCAGCCCACCCTTCGTAAAGTGTACAGGCTTCGAAAAGAAGCCATTTCGAAAATTCTCTCTCGTGCGCCGGCCATTCAGTCTTTAGAAAGATATTCTGAAAATCAATACCTCCAGGCATAGGCAAGCCAGACAAGAATTTGTTTTCAATTTCATTGATATGCAGACTGGGGAATTGCTCCTTAAACCCGCGTACTTGCCACCACAGTTCGCGCAATCCAGCGTAACTGGCCCACGTGAAGCTGAAAACGTCACCCAGCCGGTCATCCACGCTTTGCGTTGCGGAAAAGAAAAACGCCGGTTTAGAACTTGGCATCGAGCGCAAACCTCTGAAAGTTATTATCGATCAGATTTTAGCGGTTTCGTCCGATCCCTGAAATACTCCGGCTGTCGTGGCGCTGCAGGCGTCAGATACTTACGTCGCCCGATCCATCGCAGTCCGGCAACTTTGTAGAATGGCCGATCACGGCGCGGAGCCGACTGCTGAATGAGCGAGCTATGACACACTCGAACGGCCGGAACTGGCCGGGTTGAGGCGGTACCACCGGCGGTTTGCGCGCCCGAAAACGGCCATCGAGCGACGACGGGCGAGACCTTGGCCGTTCAAATCTATGTGAACTCTCGACAAATTCCGGCCGGTGACGCCGTCCGGTTCGCCGGCGTCGGGCGTCCGCGCTGACTTGCACGCCCACCGTTCGGGCGCGCCCCTCCCCCGATGCGGACGTCCACATTCAAACCACGCGCGCCGGGCAATCGTACTCGCAGTGCGCCACGCCCCTACGTTCTGCCCAATGGTTCGTCCAACGTCCACCCGTCGGACCCACGTCGGCCCAGACCACACGGTCGAGAATCCCTCGTCGTAGATACTCGAGCTGCAGTGTCCGGTCACGACCCGCCAAGCGGGCTGGAATCCCCCTTGCTCAGCGTTCATTGTCGCTAAGGGGGGAACGGTCATGTGCTACGGAAATCCCGAGGAACTCCTGCAGCTTGTTATCGGCAGGCACGCCCTTCCTAAGAATGATCTCGGCCACACGCCGCTCGACGATTTCGAGCATTTCTGCGCGTACACCGGTTGCAACGAGCAGGAACTTGGTCCGCGAGCCTTTGCTTTCATCAGGCTGGCGTATGTGACCGCAGGGTTAGGCCGTCGCAATTACAGAAGCGCCGGACTGGACCTCGAACTGCAGAACGCTTGCGCGAATATCGGCATGCTGCTTCGGGACCGCCCCCCCGGCACGACTGCAGACATCACCACCGACGCAGTGTTGTACTGGGACGCCGGGAAGCTTTGTGGCGCGAGCCTGTCCCTCGACGAGGCGTCGGTCGTAGCTCTTCCTTTCGACCCCGAAGACTTCCTGCCGGAGGTCCGGGCGGCGGTTACGAACTGGCTCGAGCGGCCAACCTTCAGTTACCGCCCTTCCCTTTTGGAGTGGCTGGAAGATCCGCAGCCGGCAGATCGGCGAGCGCGAGCTCCGTCCGGCGGGAATGACGAGGGCTTTGCTATGTAAAGCGATGTCTCGAAAGCGGTCGATATGTCCGGTTCCTGAAACCGCAAAAGCGCAAATTGTCTGATTAGATTCCGTGCGAGCCACTTCTCATAGGAGTCCTCCATGAAGAAACATGTCTTTACGCATGTCGCCTGTCCATGCGGGCACCGCGGGACCATAGTGCAGACGTATGACTCTGCCCCTCGCGACGGGTGGTATCACGCGTGGCTGCGGGATCTTTCGAACAAGGGCACCTATGAGGGCACCGACAGTTTGTTCGCAGAGACGAGGCCAAGCTGCCCGAAATGTGGGCGCAGTCTGGCGCCGGAAAACGTTGTCGGCCACAGTGAACTCGATGAAGCTGCGGAGCTTTTGTTTCGCCTTGGTTGACGCAACGTTGCCATGAGTCGGCGGCCGCGCCCGACAGGAGGGCGGTTGCCGACCCTCAACAGCCGTTGGAACTTGTGCCACCTCAATGGCAGCCAGTAACGGGCAACGGTCACGTCCTGGATGCGGACTGAAAAAATCGAAGGTCTTGAGCGAGAGGTCCGCTGTGTTGCGTTGATGTAGCAGATGGTGCGTCAAGGCCACTTCGGACAAATTGCAGCGTTGAACTGACAGTGAAGCACAAAGCAACAAGTATGAGGACTGGCGACAGCGCCACGCCAAGAGCATGATTTGCATGCTCGGCATCGACGCTATCTTGCCCTGAAGCGTGGACAACGTCGAATCTGTAGCGCTCGGAAGACGGCTTGATTATTGCCTCCCCGCGACTATTCTTCTTTTACTTGCTTTAACGGCGTGTCGGCTAAAGGGCGAATAGTATGAAGTCTGTCTCTCGATGGCTTTCTCTCGTGGCTGGCGCAGGTTTAGTGCTTGGGGCATCATCGTTACATGCGGCATCGGATCCGTGCGGCTGCAATGCAGGTCTCGTGAAAGAGGTCATAAAGCAGGAGCAGAGTAGCAGCGTCAGCCTTGCTTTTTTAAAACAGATTGATCAACGCCAATTCGAAGAATTAAAAAAGGACGCTTCAGCGTCCGGGCATTATGGAATAATTGGTGGGAGCGCCACATATAGCGAGTTCAACGAGAAACGCAACAGCTATCTCGAGAGCGTGCAGTATCACTTGAACACATCTCAGTCGGACAGTCTGCTGATAGATACAGTAAAGACGGAGGCGTGGGCTTCGTGTAAGAAGACTTGCATTACACAGCAGCAAGGGTTTTCGTGCGATATCGTTGATGTTACCGATGACACAGCCGTTGTTGGATGCTCTTGGAGACCTGATAACAACGAAAGCCCGAGGACTGTAAAGATCGTGTCAAATCAGCATTTTGGAGACGCAGAGACGCTTGCACCCCACTTTGGTCAGTCTACAAACTGGCACGTCCCTAGAGATAAGTTCAAAGATCTAGCAATTACAGCGACCCTCCAAGATGGGCCATCTCAAACCCTCAAGGTTGCTGCGGTACCAAAATTTAGAACAGAGATCAAAAACGTCGCGTTCGGCTCATGTATAGGCAAAGGAGGAATGGAGGGAGTACATTTTTGGGGGCCTGTCGGCGAAAGCTGTAACGGGTTGGGTGGAAGGCCTTGGGGTGACTATCTTCAGAACCCGAACCAAACGGTCAATCAGCTTTGCTCGTGCACGGGGCATGGTGGAGTAAACGGCGTGCGGATGTGGGGGCCTGCGGGCGAAGCATGCGCTGGAATCCCCGATTGGGGAACGTATGATCAGCAGTGCGTGCCAGTGAACCCTAATTTGAAGGTTTGCGCCTGCGGGGGGCATGGCAACGTCTTGGAAGGTCACACCCTATGGGGGCCAAAGGATGCGGCATGCGGAGGAATGCAGAACGACGTTTGGGGAAAATACTCCCAATATTGCGTCGGCTCAACCGAAACGACAGTGCCACAGTAGCTTGATACGGAAAGGAACAGCAACCGTGTGCGACGACAGCCAAGTATGCGTAGCGCTGTGGCATGACTGGTGGGGTGCGGCATCGTAAAGCCGTTTGGTCGGCAACTAGCACTTTCCGCTTGCGACCGCCCTCTCAACCTAAGTCGGAGATACCCAATGACTCAGTTGGTCGTTCTTTAAGGCTATCTTGACAAATCACAGGGGCAAACGACGTCGCTGTTGTTGTTAGATGGCACCACCGATCAGTTTCTCAGCAAAGGCCATTTCCCAAAGCCGCGACATGCTCAATGAATTAATAGGTTGAATATGCCTACCGGCTACGGCGCCTTCCTGCTGGGGCAGTCTCGATTCCCCCCCGCATTTTGCCGTTCAGCAATAACGGCGGAAGCAAAGGCTTTCTCCCGCGACTTCGGGTCGCTCTCGTCGAGAGCCGCGCGAATTGGACGCAGGACCCGATCGAGGCAGTCGGTTACTTCGAATAAACCCAGCTCGAAAACCAATCTCGAATCACTCAGATCTTTGCCCGACAACTTGTGTTTGTAAACGACTGCTAAATCGCGGCTTTCTGCCTCATTGTCGGACTTCAGAAAACCCAAATACTGTTGCAGAGAATCGGCGATAGCAACACTCGTTGATTTGGAAAAAGGGCGCGCAATAATGTACGTTTGAATTGTCACGACAGAGTTCGTGGCCACGAGTGCTTCGTCCGCCTTTGCCATTAGGCCATCTACAGGGAGCGTCTTTTCTTGGGCACGTTTAGCTAAATAGAGACGGAAGGTATACTCAGATAGCGCCTGATAGATCAGCAGCATCGCCGCGTTCGCTTCATATACCGAAGAGCGATATTTCTCTGATTCCTGCTGTCGCCGTTGAATCTCAGCCCCCACAACTGCTGTCAGGATGAACCCCAACACTAGCAATGTTGCCGGATGACGAAGAAAAAGATTCGCCCTTGTCCACCACCTGACCGCCTTGGGCCGGCGACCCGACAGGAATTTTCGCTGGGTCAGCAATCGACGGACATTGTTCGACGCCGGCATCTGTCCCACCATTCATGAACTTTTTTTCGATCCAGCGTTCGCATATTCGAACCGGATCCACAGAGAAATCCACTTTGCGGCATGCAGTGATCAACGTCAAGCAGTTCGAATGCTGCCGCCGATCGACGCTACCGACTCGATGCTCGCAGCGCGAACTCGCGCGCCATTTCTCGCGCGATGATAATTGCTCTTCGAATCAACAATCGCAAGTTGGATGACATGTCTCGTTGACAACGTCTGGCGGAAGCCAATGAACGCCCATCAACTTTGCCAAGATCAGTGGCGGCTCATGCAGTGCTGCAGACGGTGGAAAAGTCCGACGGCGGCCCTCTTGAACGTCGCCTTCTGGCCGATCAGCGTCCCATGTGGAACGCATAGCCTATTTTCGAGGTGTGGGTTGGGAGTACGCGCCGCTAAGCGGCGCTTCAGCGAGTCTGAGAGCAGTGAAAGGGTTTCCTCTATCAACTGTTGCCGCCATCGTATGAAGCTGTCAGACGTCCATAACCTCGCGCGTGGTCAACATAGTACCGAGGAAATTTGCCACACGAGTCATGACAGAGAGCAGGGCAGATGCCACCTCTGCTGTCCAGCGGTCATACAGATAACAGGAGCTTGCCTCAAAGTATTTGCAGCTCGCACGAGTTCCCGCTTCCGCACCCGGCGGCAAGCAGCCGGCCCACAGTTCAAATCCGCCAGACGTTCTTGCAGGCATTGCGGAAGTCAAAGAGAATCCGACCAGGGCGCTCCTGCGAAAACGGAAGCTTTCTTCGCGCCAGCGAAAGCCTGCCCACTCTCCGTCTCGGGAGCGGAATACGAACAGATGGCGGTCGTCCTGTACGCCCGGCACCCACCTCTGCAACGTGTGAAAGCCGGTTAGTTCAGCAGCGGTGGTCATTGACCCGGCGGACCCTAACGCGCCGACTTCGATTGAGGTGATCCTGCCAAAAACTTTTTTCAAACCCGCATACAAGTCGCCGTTCATGCGTCCGTTTCTGGTCGCCTCGTCATTGAGGGTACCGTTCGTGCTATGTGGCCACAACTCGATATGTTTGAAGAGCGCCTGCTCGCCAAGCAACCCCCATAGACGGTTATCGTCAGGCGACTCCCCAGCGTCCCCCTCACCGATCGGGTAAGGCAGATCTTCGACCGGCATGCGCCGGTCACTGGGCCGGGCCGGAACGCGCCACGGTTCAGTTGAATCGGTTGTTCTCATATCACGGATATCGATTGATTGATGTGAGCGATAAGTCTTTTTCTGTCAACCGTCGTATTGCTACGAGCTCTGCAGCGCACTGATAGGCGACCATTCGCCCGCATGTGAACAACAACAGATGAGGACGGACGATGCAATTGACGGGCAACCGATTGCAGCATCGGTCACTCGTGCGACGGCCGCGCTCATTCTCGGGAGCCTTCACGCAAAGCGTCTGCCCGTTTCCTTGGTCGACTACCAGGGGTAGGTTTGTGATTTTCGTTTTCCAGTCATCGCCCACGGCATGCGGCGACTCCTGATTCAAGCGGTCAGTTACATGCTATATGCGATGGAGAGCATCACCATCATGGAACGCGGATCTGCTCGCACCGACAGGGTCCCCCAGTTGAACGCGAACGTATCGACACCGAGCGATGTGGCCGCCGGCGTCGTTTGCGCTTCCTTCATGATCAATCTCACCAGCGTCTTTTTCTCCTGCAGAAGGTCCTGTTCGGTCGCGGACCAGTCCTGCTTGCGAATGCTTCCATCCTTCCAGAGGCAGTCGATGAGCGCAAGGCGGTCCGGATGGAACCGGGCTGTCACGGCGAAGTCGTGTCGCCAGATCATAAGCTCGCTGATGGCGAAACTGTTCCAGCCGTTCCGCGCGTCGAGCGGCTTCCAGTTTGCTTCGATTACGTCCGCAGCCGCTGCCAGGCCCGGCGCGAGCACCAGTCCGTTGCCGGTATCGAGTTCGCCGCTGGAAAAATTGAAAGTGGCGTGCATTAGTGAGTGAATGAAAGAAATTCGTCAACAATGAGGGCGCCGAACATTGCTATTCGCGCGCAATGTCCCTCTGCATCAGGAACTCCCATGTATCGTTCATCAGCAGCGGAAAGCCATACCATGGAGCCGTCGGAACGCTGCCCAATAACGGTGGTTGAGCGCTAGCGCAAGCCGCGTCGTTTCCGTAGCCCACTAGCTCGGTGACGAGCGAGCTCGCGTTCCGGATGAGGTCATCGGGTGAATAATCCCAGGCCGACTTGTCCCCGCTTTGCGCATAGGCTCTCAGGACGCCGCGACCCACCGACGGCGCATACCACAACACCTCATTGCTGTAGCCGTCGACGCTGCAGTCGTGCGTGTCGCAATGCTGCTCGCGCAGTTCGGAACTATCGGAATGCGGCGAGCGCTTGGTCCACGCCGTCTTGCGCTCAATGATGAACGTATCGAACGTCCCCGCGCCGACACCTCGTTTCTCTGAGCCAATGACGCGGCTCAGAGATCTAGCCTGATAGGCGTATTGCCATTGAATGTCGTGCCCGAGGCGCGCCGTGAGTACCTCGCTGAACTCGTCGGACCACGTCTTGTCTTTGACAATCGGGAAGACGATCAGCCTTCGTGATCCCTGCCGAGTACCGTTGGTCGGCGTGTAGGTGTCGGACTGCTCTTCGATGGCAGAAGCTCCATGCCCGACGCCGATATCGTAGCTCGCGACACCGGCGGACGAACCCTTGAGCGTCATCGGGACCGTCTGTGCTTTGCCGGTGCTATAGCACCACGTGGTGCCGGGCGGTGGCAAAGTCCGGGCGCGGGCGGACAACTGGGTCGATGCATTGGCAATGGATTGAACGGCTGCCAGCAGGCAGGCCGCGAACGCGGCGGCAAGAAAGTGTTTGCGCGAGTGCGAGGTGTCGTGAGCCATAAATGCAGGATCGTTCTGGAGAAAACGAATCATGCCAGCAAAGCGGCGAAATGGCCTGTTAAGGGGATGGATACGCGCCGTGCACCGGCAACGCTATCGCTTGTCGCGCCGAATGCCATAGCCCGGTTTTCTGTTTCCGTCATGACATTTTCTGGAAACGTCCTGGTACACTTGCGGCGACGACGGAGAACAAGTGCATGACGACATCTGGCGAACTGTTTGAGCAGGAATTCGAGACCTGGACGCCGGCTCAAGCCAAATCATTCTTTCGTGCCGGCATCGTCGATGACTTTTTTGCGACGAACACGGGCGATGATATGTGGGTGCTGACGCTGGTTGTGGTTGGCCGTCATGGTCGACAGACTCATGTGCAACTTCGCACCGCGCGTGAGCTTGATGTTCACAGGGTACGCAAGTTCAAGACCCTCGACGCCGCCGTGCGCGCGGCTGGTGAGATTGGTTTTGACGTCCGGGTCGTCGGCATTGCAAGGTCGGCGAGGACTATGCCGCAAAGAGCCGCGAGGACCGCACCGGGTGAGCGAGCCATTGGGAATCGTGCGATGCTGCCGGATGCCGACTGACCAAGGCTTCGCGCGACAGAATGAGACAATGCAGGCCACTGCTTCTCCCACTCCAACGAAGCACATCCGCGGCCTCCGAAACCACAACGGGGCTTCCTGGAGCCAGTGCAACAGAGCGCTAAATTCAAATGGCTCGCTTTCTAAGCCCGACGTCAGAGCAGCAGAGGATCATTGACGCCGTTCCGTCGGGCGGCAAACTGAAGATTAAGGCCTATGCTGGCGCCGGCAAGACGTCAACTCTTCGCCTGGTTGCGGATCGTCTTTCCCAACGGCGCGGCATGTATCTGGCCTTCAATCGTGAGATTGCCGAACAGGCGCGCCGCAGTTTCCCCTCGAACGTATCGTCGGGGACGATCCACTCTCTTGCTTACAGATCCGTCTCACCCGATCTCGCAGCAAGGGTCGGCTATCCCGCAGAGCCACCGCACGAGCTTGCAGCGCGATTCGGACTTGCAGCGCTCGAGGTGCCTCTTTCCACGGGGAAGACGGTTGAGCTCACGCCGTTCGAGTTGGGCCGCATGGTTGTGGACGGCTTGGGACGGTTCTGTCGATCGGCCGATGTAGTGCCCGCCCCTGTTCACGTTCCCGTCGACGAGAAAATTGATCTGCGAGCCGCCGACTGGCTGCGAAGCGCCCTGCACCCATACGTTGCCCGGCTATGGGATGAGAGCAGGAACGTGAGAGGTCGCAGCGCAATTATTCCTGACGTCTACCTGAAGGTGTGGGCACAGAGCAGTCCGCGCATCGATTCCGACTTCATCCTCTTTGACGAGGCGCAAGACAGCGACGGCGTGATGTTGTGGCTACTCAACCAGCAGACACACGCCCAGACAATTTTCGTTGGCGATCCGTATCAGCAGATCTACGAATGGCGTGGTGCAGTGAACGCGATGGCCCAGATCAGCGCACCTGAGTATGCGTTGACCGAGTCGTTCCGCTTTGGTCCTGCTATCGCCAGACTGGCCAGTCGGCTGCTCGCCCTGCTTGGAGAAAACGTTCCGGTTCGCGGGCAGGACGCGATCGGCTCGATAGGCGTCGATGATCCTTCGCTGTCTCCTCCGGTCGATGCCATCCTCTGCCGCAAGAACGTGTCCGCCATCTGGCATCTCGCTGTCGGCGTCGAATCGGGGTATAGGCCGTCTATCCGTATGAGCCCGGCTGAGATCGTCGCTTACGCCGACGGCGCAGATGCGTTGCTCGGCGGCCGACGCGCCTATAAACCAGCGGCGTTCTCACTCTTCGAGACGTGGAAGGACGTGCAGTCTTTTGCGAGAAGTGCGGTCGGTGCCGACCTCCTTCCCATCGTGCGTATCGTCGACGAATTCGGTTCGGACTACTTGCGCGCGCTATCGCAGCGCGTGGCCTCTGAGTCGAATAGTGATTATGTGATCTCGACGGTGCATAGAGCAAAGGGGCTTGAATGGAAGCGCGTCAAGGTGGTCAACGATTTTCTCTTCAAGTATGTCGATGGCCGACTGGCGGTAGAAGAAGACGAGCTTCGGCTGCTGTATGTCGCCGTCACGCGCGCTCGACACCTGCTGGACATATCTGACCTGCGCGACGATCTGATGCGCCTACTTGCTCCGGGCCGTTGAGGCTCCCATTATTGCGGCGTTGGCAATTTTTGGTAGCGATGCCGGCAGACGACGGCACGCCCGCTCGCGAACGCGCTCAATAAATGGCCTTAAGGTAGCGCCGCTGGGACCCGGGCAGTATTCGCTTGTGTCGCGGGGCCGCGTTCTGGTCGGCCGTCCGCAACCGTCTCGCGCGTGGCTCGATATAGAAACCAGAGCAGCATGGCCGCGCTTGTGTAGAGGCCCGCGCCGACTCCGATCCAGACACCGGTCGCACCCATCCGGCAGCCCACGCCAAGCCACCAGGCGAGGGGGATGCCAATAAGCCAGTAGCCTATAACGGCACTGTAGATCGTCAGGCGCCCCTGATCGAGACCACGCAGCGCGCCCATTGCCACGTTCTGCGCGCCGTCCGCCACCATGCAGAGGGCGCCCACCACGATCAGACGCCATGCAAGGGATGCCACCTGGTCGCGGTCGGGGGTGCCCGCCGGCAAGATGGCCGCGATTGCAACGTGGCCAAGTGTGAGCAAAATGACGGTGATCGCGAACATCGCCGCGATCCCAAAGCACACTGCCTCCCAGCCAATGCATAGCGCCGTGCGGCGAGAGTGTGCGCCGAGAGCTCGGCTCGTCAGCGTCGCGGCCGCTTGCGACATGCCGAACGCGAGCATCAGCGGCAGCAAGGTACATTGATTGGCGACCTGGTGAGCGGCAAGGTCCAGCGCGCTGCATGCGCCGCACACCAACGCGACGAGTGAAAAGAAGCCGGCCTGCAGCGCGGCTGTCAAACCAATGGTGATGCCGCGGCGAAAGATTCGCTGCGCGTCCCGAACTGTCGCAACGCGCGACGCCGCGGGCCGCGACCGCCTAATCGACCGACGCCGCGTTATCCATGCGGCTGCGGCCATTGCGACGAACGCGGCTGTCGTCGTGACGCCGGAGAGCAGTAAGGCGCCCGTAGCAGAAATGCCGTGCCGGGACAGCCATGCGTACCCGGCTCCGGCAAGAGCAGCCTTCACCGCAACCGTCGCCGCAGCGACACCGGTCAGACATTTGACGTTCGGCTGTAAGGAGAGGACTCCACGATAGCAGACGGCGACAAGCAGAAAAGGCAGCCCGGGAGCAACGCCGTACAGATAGGCGGCGGCATCGTGCCCGGCGCTTCCGCCCAGCGCAAATGCCCTCAATAGCCAGCCCGACCCTACTAGCGCGAGGGCCGCAACGACGCCGAGGACGCAGGCGAGTGCGACCCCGCCATGGAGGACGCTGGACGTTTCGCTCTGGTCTTTCTTCCCGGCCCGATAGGCGGCTTCATGTCCTACGGACGAAACTATGCTGACGCCGATCGACGCAACAAATATGAACACCGCGGCCCCGATTCCGCCGGCAGCGACCGCGCTGGCGCCGAGCCGGCCAAGCAGTATTGTATCGATTGCAACGGTCGCCGCGACGGGAACCTCCATCGCCGCAAGAGGAACAGACAAGCGGAATAGCTGTGCTGCGCGAGTAAGGGGGCGGGTCACTTTCGATCGAATCTTCGACGGGACCCTTGGCGTTGCGCAGGAAACATGCCGTGCCACGGCTCGTGGCACGCGTTCTTGGGGCGCCGCCGCGCAATTGCTGTCGGAGTAGAGAATTCAGGCTGGTCCTGCGCACCCGTCATCGACATGGTGATCGTCCCGGTTGCGTTCATGACCGGCGCTCCTCACCGAATGCTGTAGGCGAAGGCCCGATTTGCTCGCCATGACGCGCAAATGCATCATAGCGACCATTACATGAAGCGTCTCGTGCGCGTCACCATGGCTCCGGACGTCCTACTTCAGCACGGAGCCCGACTCTTCGTAGCAACGCATTGCCGCTTCCAGAGGGGTGGCGCCCATCCAGTGTTGCCCGTCGTTGGATTTGACACCGCCGCCAGTTACCTTGCCCACACAAGCGATGAATTGGTTGCCTAGCTCTGCATCCGCAATGTGGCCGACGACGATTCCCAGTTGTTTCAGGTCATCCAAGGTCATTTTTCATCCCTGCTGTTTGGTCCGCGATAGGACTGCTCGCGTCGATAGCGGTCGGTCCCATTCAAGTGGCGTGCTACGGCGAACGGGCCGTAGTGCTGTACGTTTGTACAGTATATCTCAGCGTAGGGGTGCGTTGACCGGTCGCCGCTCGTCGAGGCGGCCGACGGCCCTGTCCGCTCATCCCTACTCATTGACCACTTGAGAGATCGATTAATGGAAGCGATCGAAGAAGCCATACTTCACATCGGTTCGCTCGATCCTCGCGAACTGGTCGATGTAAACGTCAACGCGACTGAACGTCGGCTTGATAGTCACGCCGTCTCGACTGGCCAATGGCAGGCTAACTTGTATCCACGCGTCGGGACGGACGAACATGGGCATATAGAAGCGCTCCGCTCCGCCGGGCGAGAGCAGGCGACGCGTCATGCGATCGGTTTCGTTGAGAATGTAAGCCACCGGCCCCCGCGCCTGCGGTGAATAGTGGAGGACGAGCACCGGACGAGAGAAATACCATGCAACGAGCAGCGGCGCGCTGACTACCGCAGTCCATTTCCGCCATTTCCAACGCATCGTTCAAATCCCTAGTTCGCATGGTCCGACGCACGGGCATCGCCGTCGGCCTACGCCGTGCGGGCTGTCGACCGCGCATAACGGCAGGCGCCGGCCACGGCTCACTTGGACTTGCATCTGTTGAAGAACATCTCCACGCTACTCAACCTTAACGGACGCTCATCCTTCACGAAGGTGATGGAAAGGCGGGTGAGCATCTGCGACGCCACGCACGGCCCGGCTGGCAGATCGTAATTGACTTCCTGCACGCATTCGTTTTTCGGGAAACGCTGTCGGGTGCGCAAGTTATCCGCTGTCGCCGCGGCGCCCTTCAGTTGCCCTTTCATGTAGGTGAAGTCCGGCTGCTCGAACGAGAAGCCTGCAAACAGTTCCTTGTAGTCAGTGAACACGCTCAAAAGCCAGGCGATCTTCTCTCGCGTCGGTCTGTGGTTGTCTCTCAGTTCTCTGCCCGGCGGGGCGTTAGTAAGTAGCTCAAACCGCTCCGTATCAGCGTATCTCGAGAAAGCGCCGGCATCGGGGAAGTGCTGAAAGAAGTTGTGCTGTAAATCGGCAAGATCCGAAGCGGTGAAGCACCGGTCTGTCGGAATAACCACCGCCGCAATGGTCGATCCTGACAGCCCGAACGTTGCCGCCGCGGCGAGCGACAACAGGGCTGTTTTCCTGCGACTGATTATTTTGATTATCGGCATCTTGCTCAATGAGTATGGGATGGCTTGGACCTTCAGTTGCGGCTCATGTTGGGAACTGGGATGAGGGAAAACTTTCCCGGCTCGGCGCTGATGCGAAATCGGCGCTCCCCTCCGACCCTTGCAACCGTCTCAGCGGCGGCTTGGACGTTCTGAGAATTTTGACCTACTGCGACTTCGACGCGTCAGGCGACGTGGCCGTTGTCGCGAGACAGCCGGTCGAAACGTCTACGAGCACGCCCGATTCGAAAGCGGTCAAAGATTGTTTTTGGGTGTCCGTGACTAAACGAATACGACACTCTCTCTTTGCCTTCCGCATCGAGATAGGCAGTGGCTCGAACGCCACGGCTCCCGAAGGAGCGCGTCCAGATCAGGATTAGTCGCAGCGCCAAGTGCCGACCGCGCCATCTCCACCAAGCTAATTGCCATAGTCTCTTTCCGATTTTCGGTTGTGTCAGTGCGGACGTTTTCCTACTTCACCCGGGTATATTCGCCGTGCGTCGTGATCAGGTGACCGTCAGTTCGATCGATGTGCAGCGTGCGTCTGCCCAGTTCGCCCGCAATCTCCAACGAACCGTCCCGCAGCTGCGCCGACGTTTGTTCAGTCTCGGTCGGCATTAAAAGCTTAGGCGATTTGATGACGAAAACGTCACCATGGCGCTCAATCACTTCTGTATCGGGACCGCGCCCCGCCACCTTTTTCCATTTGCCTACAAACTCGCTTCCCGGTTCCCCCGCAACCACCGCCGAGGTCACACTCAACGTCAGGCCTATCGCTATCAGGTTCGTCAGTGTCGTCACTATGTTTTCCGTTGTATGTTGCCTTAAACCGCTTAGCGTTTAGCCTGCATGACCGCCCACGAGTCGGGTGGTGCCGAAGAGACCCACTCGCAAAGGTCTTTGCTGTGTACAGCCAACTCAAGCAAACAAAAGTCGCTGGCAAGCCCCTTCAATTCAACGTCGAAACCGATATCGGTTCCTTGATCCGCCATGTCACGACAGATCGCCGCGATGGACGAAAGGACGGAGGACAAAGGAGGCGCGATGTGCGACGACGCAGCAACGGGCATGGCACGTAGCTCCTTCTATGCGTATTCGCGCGCTTTAACCATTCACCACTGCTGCATTCGCGGCCGCTTGTTTTCCAATGTCGCGCACGGCGGGCGATTCTTCCGACGTGTCGGTGCTACTGATCGCGGACTGCCTCGATTACGGCTTTGCCCAACTGCCTCGTATTCAGAGCGTTTCCGCTGCCGTTGAGGTGCTGAACCTGCAACCGCGTCGCTAGCTCCCGCAGCGCCGGCATCACGGGCACCACTGGCACTCCGTCTTTCTCCACCTCGATCGCACCACTTTCCCGCCGGCGGATGACGTGACGACCGTAGGTAACTTCGTCTGCTATGCCAGAGGTCGGGGCATAGGTGACGAGCTCGGGATGCGGCATGCGACTAAGTAGGTTTCCGATCGCTTCCAGCGTTCGCTCCCCCCACATCTTCGAAAGTGCATATGTCCTGCCAGCTGAGTGAAATAGTTCATCGTCTTCAGTGAAGTACCGCAGCTTCTTGCCACCAAGCGCGTCCGTAAGTTGTGCCCCATTCAAGGTGCCATCCGCAGAAATAAACATAGTTTCTCGCCAATCTACGGCCCCCTCAATGTCAGATATGGACATGCCCTGCCGGATCGCTTCCGCAACGACCCCTAGCATAAGCCTCCGCTTCGGCAAATTAGGGTACGTGTTATCGCCGACCGTGAGGTCGTAGCGTGTCAGATCCCGGTCTTGAACACGCGCGGCGTCCTGTTCCAACGACTTCTCGCGGACCGCAACCTGATACTGTTCTGCCTGCGGAAGGGGAATCACCTGCTGGATATCGAGCAAGACACGATCGCCGATCTGATGCGGGCGCATTTGCACGCAGCGAAGATCGAGCCCCTGCTTGTTAAGCCACAGGACAGCCGTGGTCAGCTCCGGAGAGAATTCCGCTGATGCCAAAACGATGCGCACCTTGTCGGACAAAGCAACTGCGTCGCCCTCGTCGACGTCCAGGAAGTCCCGAATCGCCTGCGCCGGATCCTCATTCGATCCAACGGAAAGTAAGTACCTTCTATGCGCTTCTACAGCCTGTTCGAATCGCATGGTGGAGATCATCGCGGCGTAACGTAGCGCTTGTAGCTCCATGTGCGCGGCGTCGTCACGCTTCAGTTCAACGACAACGAGATTCGCTTGATCGTCCAGACAGAGAAGATCAATGCGCCGATTGGCCCCGACCCAGTCACCGAACTCTTCCGCGAGCACCATCGTTTTTACGTTGGGCGTGATGGCGGCAATGTGCGTCCTGAGAGCCTTCTGGATATTCTGACGCTCTAATAATCCAAGTTCAGTGAAGGTTTTGGGATCGATTGCTTTCAGACTTTCGCCTGTCATCTCGTACAGCGCCATCAGAATCCCCTTTTTATGAATGTTGTATTCCCCGTGCGGCGGCCCGTGGCCCGACCTGCCACACAAGGGCTTTTCTGTGCCGCGCGTGGCGGGGAATTTTCCGTTGGCTCAAGCGCTCGCGGTCCGCACAACCAACCGAGCCGATTGAATGACGCCAGGCAAGGTGATAAACGCAAGCAGAGCGACAGCCGGTTCCGCACGATGAATACCGAGCGCGGCCAGAGCAAAGCCCGTTGCAGCGCACGCCGTAAGGCCCCAAAGCCCGAAGATCGTTTTCATAATTTTCCGTCGTCAAAGCGTGAGCAGCTTCACGAGGCCAGCGCCACCGAGAAACAAGGCCATTACGGCCCAAGCGTGTAGACCGACCGCAAGGCCCACCGCGCCGCACGCTATGGCAAAGACGATGCCGGCGACGATCTTCTCGCGTTGTATCTCACGGTACTGCTTTACGGCATTGACGTACTCCGCCTCTGCCGCCGCAAGGCGGCCATCGCCTTCGATTCGCCCGGCACGGTACGCAGCTCGTGCAGCGTCTCGGTCTTTCAATGCACGAAGCATGTTCTCTCTCGAAGCGCTCACCATTTCTCCGGTGTTTTCCCGATTTTCCGTTTCATGTTGCGTTAAATCGCTTAGCATCTGCCTGCATGACCGCCCACGTGTTGGGCAGTGCGGAAGAGACCCACTCGTTGAAAGTCTCCACAGACCAGATCGACAGCGGCGCGCCGGAGCCCATAATCACGACGGATTGCCCATCAACAATTCGGCCCCGCAACTGCTCAACCTGCCTCACGGCCCATTCGATCGGTGTTTGCGCATCGTAGGCGTCGGCTTCAACTAGCCGCCGGTACTCGTCGGCCTCAACCAAAACTCGCCTCTCATCCGAGACCATCGAACATCTACCCTTTTTCCTAGGTGCGAGCGTGGATACGTTCCCACGTCTTCGTCAACGCCTTACACGTTGCGGTAACAACCGCTTCAATGTATGCGCAGTCTTGTGCGAGCTTGATGATTTGCGGGTCATTCTCGGCCGCGCCCGATGCGCGGAGAGAATTTGCCTCGCGTTTGAACTCTTCGACCAGGGCACTTGTGGATGCCGCAAGGTCAGCCGCGCGAGCCCCAATGTCCAATGCTCGCTGCGAAGCATTCACCGGGTTGTGCGCTGCGGCCAAAAGGCGATTGATTGCGTCCATTTCCATGTGGCTATTTTCCTAACCGTTAATCCAGTTGTCGATTCTGACACCCGGATAGGTGGCGAAATCGCGCTCGTTGTTTGTCACCAGCGCCACATCCAGCGCTATCGCATGAGCTGCAATGAGTTTGTCGAGAGCATCCTTCTTGCGCTCCCGCGTTGCTTCTCTAACAGGTCCGTAAGCCATTGCCGCAGCCGCGTCAAACGGGACAACCGGGATGTCCTCAATCAGCGCGGCGAGGTTGCGGCGCTCACGTGGCCGGTTCGCGGAAACCGCTACACCGTATTCGAGTTCAGCGTATGTCACTGCGGACATTACAACGTCCCCGACGTAGCACTCAGCAAATCGCTTCGCGACTTGCTCCGGCTGGTTTTTCATGAGGTAGATGCACATGTTGGTGTCAAGCATGAAACGCGGCATCACAAACCCTCGCGCTCGGTCTGTTCCTGCTCGCCGCGCCCTTCCGCCAAGAAATCCGCCCCGAATTTGGCGAACTTTTTCAGAACGCCGCCCAGCGGACGACGGGCGGGGCGAATGCGGATCTCGTCGCCCACGCGCTCGATCTCCAGTTCCATGTCGCTGCGGTCATAGGCGAGATCGGCTGGAATACGAACGGCTTGCGAATTGCCATTTCTAAAAACGCGGGTGGTTTGCATTGCGGCTCCTGCTGCGTGTGTACACAGGATGTACTATATACGACCCGCGAATCAATGTAAATCCGCGTATTTACATTCGGACCCTAGCGTGCAACCGCCACCTCTGTAACGGCATTTCGTTTCCCGGCTTAAGCAAGCTCATTGCGCGTCATCCTCTGAACAGAAGCGTTTCGCAACCTGATACGAGGGACTTTGCTTGCGGCGCAGAAAAACCGGGCCCGCCGTTCCCGACGACGTCGATTTCCTCGGAAAAGCGGCCACCGCAGTCAAAAAAAAGCCGACCGCAACGGGTCGGCGCAAGGATTCTGCCCATTTCCGAGGGCCGTGGCAGAACCTGAGAGACCGCATCAGGATAGCTGCACCCGCCGCGCCGCAAAGGGTCGGTCAGAGCCCTGAAGCGGCGTCTTTTCGGACCGCTGGTGACGGCGCAGCGCCGCATGGGGCTTCCGGCTGTCAACGTCGGCCGGCGGGACAGTCCGCCTGCCGGCCGACCTGTGGTTGACTGGAACTGTCCGAAGGCCGCCCTTCGACTCACGGCCCGTTTTCGAGCAGCCGTGACATCGATGCCGCGTTTC
>Ga0209759_1000735_pt1 | contig 28598 bp, 24 predicted proteins | sample AraplaCL_Col_mMS_FD_184261 | JGI IMG/M metagenome (GOLD analysis project Ga0209759, IMG submission 184261) | Arabidopsis root microbial communities from the University of North Carolina, USA - plate scrape CL_Col_mMS (SPAdes) (version 2) | ecosystem: Host-associated > Plants > Roots >...
AGGCAAGGTTGAGGTTTCCTGCGTTGTAGTTGCTGCCGCCGCGTACAGCGGACAGAGCCTTGGCGGAAAGTTCTTCGGTGTGGGCGATGTCTTTGATGGTCAGTGAGCTCATGGTAAATCTCCTGTGAAGGTCTTCGGTCTGGATGGAAGAGCACTATTTGTCGCGCTCACAGGGGTATTTGCATAGGGTGTGCCAACGTGAAGCGGGCAAGCTGACGACACTCGATAAGTTTCTGAATATAAAGAAAAAATATAATCGCCCGCGAGGTTTTTAATGCGGTTGCGGGGAGCGAGGCAGCAAAAGGTGTCGTGGGATCGCAAACACGTTTTGGCTGAGTGTCTGCCTTGAGTGAACGGCTGCCCATTCAAGCGCATTGATTCGTTCGAATGACGGAGACTCGTCAGTTAGTCGACGCGATACCTGATGTTCTTGGGCCTGCCGCTGCGGCCGTCATATCAGCGCATTGACACCGCCTAAAACAGACCAAAATCATCGTTGCTATCGGGAATCGCATTGAGCAGATCCCGAAGCGCACGCCAGCCCACCAGTGCCGACAACGTCAGCACGAGCGCGAGCAAGCCGCTCGCATGCGTGGGTATTCTTCTCGCCTCGCATCTCAAGGGGCAGGTCGACATCTCCATGCTCCTCGATCAAACGTTCTGCGGCATGATCGCCGCTAACGCCTGCGCCAACGTAGTGGGACCGAATCGCCGTTCGCTAACGCCCGTTTGCACGTCGATGCGTCCCGCGTTGTGCGCGTCGTACAGATCCGCAATGAGGCGCGCGTGTTGCTCGCTCAAGCCCGCGCCTTCGAGCATCGCGGCCCATTCCTCCCGCGGCACCGCCTGCGGCACGACAGGCCGGCCCGACAGTTCGCCGATAGTGCGCGCAACGTCGTTCACACTGACGCGTACTTCACTTTCTATGCTCACCACGCGAGGCGAACGCTCACGCGGCTCGCCGTCGAGCAGCAATTGAGCCGCGAGTGCGCCGACATCCTGCGCAGCCACAGTAGGAAAGCGCTTTTCGAGCGGATAGTGCAGGCTCGGCAACACGCCCTTGGACAATGCGAGCGGCAGCACACGCGCCCAGTTGTGCATGTGCTCGGCTGCGCGCAGGAACGTCAACCGGGTGTCGACGGTACCGAGCTGCGTTTCGAGGTAGTGAAAAAGCGTCGTGATGCCCGTTCCGCTCGGGTGCTCGGCGCCATAGTCCGAAAGCGCGAGTACGTGCGGTGGCGGATTCGCACGCAATGCTTCGACGCTCACATCGATCATGCTGCGCATCGCATTCGCCGGGTCGTCGTCATGGCGCGGCAGCGGACACACAACCTGCACCGCGTGCGCGTCTTCCAATGCGCGCGCCACCGCTGCCCGGTCGTGCAAATCCGCGACCACGACATCGCAGCCGATTCGCTCGAACGCATCCGCCTGCGCCACGCTATGAACCACGGCACGCACGTCCCGGCCGGCGCGTCGCAACGCGGCTACGCTCACTTTGCCGACATTGCCGCCGGCTCCAAAAATCACGAACATCAGGTGCTCCTTACTGGATCGTCATGAGAGGATCATAAGGACGCGCGCAGCGCAAAACGCGCATGCAAGGATGCCCGTGAGCAGATTCGGATGACTCGTTGCTCGTCGGCGCTGCGCACGGGAAGTCAGGAGGCGTACTGAGCGTAGGCGCGAAAAACCATGCACAATGCCCGCAGACCGACTGCCATCCGCGAGATAAACGATGAATGCCGTCCCAGAGACCCGCACGCAGATCCCTCCCGCGCATACCGGCTCCCGTATTGCGCTGCGCTCGAGCCGACTGCTCGGCTGGCAGGGTTTCGGCGCGGAGCTGGTGAACGTGTCAGCTGGCGTGCACCGGATACCTGCGTTCAAGCATCATCGAATCGGCGTGCATGTGGGGGCGCCCGTTCGCGCGCACTGTCGTTGCAACGAGAAACCGCACTCGCGGATTCAGGCGCACGGCGACGCCGACGTGATTCCGGCAGGACTCGACGGGCAGTGGAGCGATGAATCGGCCTGCACGATTTTCAGCATCTGGATCGGCGAAGATTTCGCGCGCACGACCGCTGAACAGTTGGCGCTCAAACCAGACGGCGCGCAGATTCGCCCGCAATTCCAGATGCGCGATCCGCGCTTTCAGCACCTGGCGTGGGCGTTGCGCGCGGAACTGGAAGCAGACGTCGCGTCTGACCCGCTCTATGCCGAAAGTCTGTGTACGGCAATGGTGGTACGGCTGATTGGCGGCGCTGCGTCGCTAGACAACAAGCGGCGCACGCTCGCACCGCGGACAGCGGCGCGCGTGACGGAGTTTATCGAAGCACATCTCGACCGGCGTCTCACGTTGAGCGAGCTTGCCGCGCTTGCCGACCTCAGCGTGCCGCATTTCAAGGTGCTATTTCGCGCGACGCTCGGCGTGCCTGTGCATCAATATGTGGTGCAGCGGCGCGTAGAACGTGCGCGAACGTTGTTGCTGCAAGGCCGGCTGAGCGCCAGCCAGGTCGCGCTCGACGCGGGCTTCGCACACCAGAGCCATATGGCGCACTGGATGGGGCGGCTCCTCGGCATCACGCCGCGCGAGCTAGTGAAGTCGAGCTCGCGCTGACGAACACAATAGACCGTACCCGCATCAGCTCGACGGCGGCGCCGCTGCCGTCAATTGCGAGTACACGTCATGCGACAGTTGCAGCAACTGCTTGCGATCGATACCGCCTGACACCGCATAGCCGAAATCGCCGTCAACCCAATAGAACACGTTGACCGGCCCGTCCTGATACAGCTTGAACGCTGTCGTGTTCGCGTTCACCTTGCGGCGCGAGATGCACAGCGTCACCCGTTCGCCATTCTGGCCGCGATACATGAACTGCGCGGTGTCGCCGTCCGGACCAGGCAGCAGGCGGCCACCCGACAGCGCGAAGCCTGCCTTCGACAACATGGGCGGATGCACATTCGTGCCGAGGCGACTCGCCAGCCACTTCACGAAGTCCTGCTCGTGATCCGCATTCATGTCAGTGGGCCGGTCGACCGCCGGCATATAGACGACATGCGCAACCGCAGCCTGACGCGCGAGTACTTCGGTGCTGTCCGCACTGACAGGGCGCGTGTCGGACGAACCCACGACCGAAGGCAACGTGTCGCGTCCCATGTGCGTGCCGACGCCGATGCCAATGCCCATTACCAGCGCCGCCGCCATGCCCGCGAACTGCGGCCAGTTGGCAGCGACGCGCGAGCGGCGCGGCGCGCCCGGCTGCAAGCGCTTCGGCACGGGTTCGTTCAGCACGCGGTCGTAGCGCTCATGGAACATGCTGTTCAGCGAGAAATAATCGCTGATGCGCGTGGCCAGATCCGGATTCTGTTCGAGCGCGCGCTCGACCTCCGCACGTCGTTCCTCGGACAGCGTGCCGTCCACATACGCGTGCAGTTCTTCTTCGCTAACCGGCGTAATTTGCTCGCTCATCGCACCACCTGTAATTTCGCACCGGGCTGGCTGCCCGCCATCAATGCCCGAAGCCGTTCGCGTCCGCGCGAAAGCCGCGACATGACCGTGCCGATGGGCACGTTCAGCGCGAGCGCGACGTCGGCATAGCTCATTTCCTCCAGCCCGACCAGCAGCACGACTTCACGCTGCTCGACGGGCAAACGCTGCAACGCGTAGTCGAGATCGCGCATTTCCAGCGAACGGGATTGTTGCGCCGGCACGGCGAACTCGCTTTCATGCACGCTTTCGTCATCGACCGCCACGTGTATCGCGCGCGACGACGCCTTGCGCGCCTGATTCGCAAACACGTTGTGCATGATCGTAAATAACCAGGCGCGCAGATCGGTGCCAGCCTGGAACATTTCGGTGCGGCCGAGCGCGCGTTCGAGCGTGTCCTGCACCAGATCGTCCGCGAGGTCGCGATTGTTGATCAGCGCCCGCGCATAGCGCCGCAAGCGCGGCACGTGTTCCATCAACTCGTCACGAACATCCATTATTCATCCCGGTCATGGGGCCTCTCGTGGACACGGAGCGGCGGCGCTTCGTCGGGCGTCGCACGCGTTTGTAGTGCAAACACGCGTGAACGCATTTTATTCCGTTGATTAAGCGACTCGCCGCAAGATCGTGCGGTTTCATTGCATGGTCATGACGTCGGCGGCGCGCATCAGACCGTGTGTGCGTGCATTGCCGGCGACCACGAAGCGCTGCCGCTGCGCCGTCCATGTCAACAGACGTACATCGCCGATGCGGCGCGCCGACCATTGCGGCTGAGAAGGCGCGAGCAGTGCGAGCGTCGACAGCACCACGACCGGCTCGTTATCGCCATTCAAATAGATGAATTCGGTGGCGCGCTGCAGCAGACCGAGCGACACGACGCGCTGATCCACGAGCCGCAGCCCGATTGCTTCGAGGTTGGGGGCGGACGGGTCTCTGCGAGTCGGCGATCCGGCGGGAAACGGGGCGGCGGCGGTTTCGGCCAACGCCATGATGGCCGCGTTGTTAAGCGCCTGGCGCGTGACCTCGGTGGCCGCGAACCAGCCGCTCACGGCGACGCACGCGATGACGAGCGCAACCAGCACCCTGAGCGGCTTGCGCAAGCGCAGCGTTACAGCGCTGCGCCAGCGGCTGCCGGCGTTGCGCCGCCCGTTGAATGCGCTGGCCTCGGGTTCGTCGGCGGTCTGAAAGGAGCGTTGCATCTGTTCGTTGAGCTTGCCGTAAAAGGCGACCCGGCGGGCTTCCGCCGGATCGCGGCCGAGATAGTCGCGCAGAAACGCGGCGCGCGCCGGCGACAACGTGCCGTCGGCGTAGGCCTGAATGTCGGCTTCGGAAAGCGGCGAATCGTTGGGGGCGTCGGTCGGGTTCATGGGAAAAGGTCTCCGGGCAAAATCCGGCTATTGAGGTGCAAACACCGCCGCGCTGCGGTTTATTCCGTTCTCGTCACCGGGTTTGCGCAACATCTTTTACTGTGCCATCGCAGCGTCGCGGAAGCTAGCAAACCCGTTCGCGAAGTGCTTTATTCCGCGCAACGGAAATGTTTTTCCCACGTGGCTTACGCAGGAATAAAAGCCGGTGAGGCGTGGTTCTCCCTGATGCAAACCCGCAACCAACTCACCGGAGTTCATCATGAAGAAGATCGCTTTTGCCGCATTGTCCGTCGTCGTTCTGGCCGCTTCGTCGAATGTTTTCGCGCAAGGAAAAACCCGTGCCGAGGTCTATCAGGAACTGATCCAGGCACAACAGAACGGTCTCGATTACGTGACCGACGCATCATATCCGGACGTCAGCCCGGTTTTCGCGCATATGGTCGAACAGCACAAGCAGGCGCTTGCTGCCGAGGCGGCCGCGAACCGCGTCGCGAGCGACGCCAGGCCGACGGACGGCATGAATTGAGGGCATTGAAATGCCGACGGCCGGCGCGCGTGGCGAACGGGCGCGCCGGAAATCGAACGGAATAGACTTGCGCCGCGCGTGTTAGCCAATCAACGCCTCGATTCAGCAAGGAGTCTCCGTGACAAAAAACACTGTTCCCGATCATCCACCTCGTTGCGTGCCGTGCCGGCTTGCCGCGATAGGCGCCGTCGTGCTTCTGTCCGCAGGCGGCTTCGCTTATACGGCGGGGTGGTTGACGCCGCAACGCCTGAGCGCGCCGCGCATCGTCAATACGCTTCAGGCCGTGGCGGGTCAACCGCATCCGGGCTATCGGCGCAATCATGCGAAGGGCCTGTGCGTCGAAGGTTATTTCGACAGTAACGGCCAGGGCGAGCGCGTCTCACGCGCGGTCGTATTTGCGCCCGGACGCACGCCGGTCACCGGACGCTTTGCGGTGCCCGGCGGCAATCCGTCGGCGCCCGATACGAGTTCCCCGGTGCGCAGCCTCGCGCTGCTCTTTCAATTGAAGGACGGCGAGCAATGGCGCACCGGAATGAACTCGACGCCGGTCTTCGCCGTGCATACGCCTGAGCAGTTCTATCAGCAACTGCTTGCCGCAACGCCCGATCCGGCGACCGGCAAGCCGGACCCGGCCCGGCTCAAGGCCTTTTATGCAGCCAATCCGGAGACGCAACCTTTCCAGACGTGGGTGAAAGCGCATCCGCCTTCATCGAGCCTCGCGAACGCCGCGTACTACGGCATCAACGCGTTCCGCTTCACCAACCAGGCCGGCGACACGCGCGCGGTGCGCTGGGCGATGGTGCCCGAGACGCCGTACGCGCCGATTACGGACGCGCAAAAGGCCGAGAAGAATTTTCTCGCGGCGGACCTGGACGAGCGGCTGCAGGGCGGCCCGTTGCGCTGGCATCTGATCCTGACCGTTGCTCATCCGGGCGACCCTACCGACGACGCCACGCTGCAATGGCCGTCCGATCGGGAAAATATCGACGCGGGGACGCTCGTGATCGAGCGCAGCACGTCGCAGGAAAACGGTGCTTGCCGCGACGTCAATTTCGACCCGACGATCGTGCCGGCGGGCATCGCGCCGTCCGACGATCCTTTACTCGCCGCGCGCTCGGCGGCCTATGCGCTGTCGTTCAAGCGACGCACGCGCGAGGAAACGCTGCATCCGGAAGTTCATCAAACCCCGACGACACATGGAGAGCGCTCATGACGCGGACCCGCACGCACTTCAGTCCGCTAGCGCGGTTTTTGCACTGGACGATGGCGCCGCTCATCGTCGCGATGCTGTTTATCGGCGTCGGCATGGTCGCAACTGTGTCGCGCGCGCATGACACGCTGATTGCGATTCACAAGCCGCTTGGCATCGCTTTGCTGCTGCTCGTGGTGATACGCGCAAGCGTGCGCTTACGGCGCGGCAGTCCGCCATTGCCTCGCGACATGCCCGCATCGCAAAAAATGGCGGCGAAGGGCTCGCATGCGGTGCTCTATGCGCTGATGTTTGCGATGCCGCTAATCGGCTGGGCGATGCTGTCCGCGGCGGGCTATCCGCTCACGCTATGGGGTCCGTTGCATTTGCCGCCGATCGCGCCGCATAACGTCGAGCTTTTCGCGGTGCTGCGCGCGTTGCACACGTGGCTTGCTTTTGCGTTGTTCGGCACGGTGCTGCTGCATCTCGCGGCGGCGCTGTTTCATGGCCTGATCCGCCGCGACGGCGTGTTTTCGAGCATGGCGCGCGGCGGACGCTAGACGCCGCGTGCTAGTTGCGGATTCGCTCGGAGCGGGGATCGTAAGGCGCCTTCAGGTGCAGGGTAGCCGGCAGCAATTCGCCGGCTACGTCGATCGCATATGCGCCGCTCGTCAGATACGTGGAGTCTGCCTCGCCGTCGGAGTTGTTGACGTAGCCCATCGCGACCGGGCAGCCGAGCGTATGGCCGAATGCCGCCGAACTCACGAAGCCGACCGGCTTGCCGTCGCGCAGAATCGCTTCGCCGCCCCAGAGCATGCGATCCGCTGCGCCGTCCGCGGTCAGCACCACCATGCGGCGGCGCAGCGGTTTGCCGCGTAGTTCGAGTAGTGCGTCGCGGCCGCGGAACGGAATGTCGGTGTCGAGTTTGCATGCGAATGCAAGGCCCGCCTCGAATGGATTCGTGTCCGGTGTGAGTTCGCGGCCCCATGCGCGGTAACCTTTTTCGATGCGCAGCGAGTCGATCGCGTAGTAGCCCGCATTGACGAGGCCGAACGCCTTGCCGGCTTCATGCAGGATCTCGTACACGCCCACTGCGAATTCGACCGGCACGTACAGCTCCCAGCCCAGTTCGCCGACATAGGTGAGGCGGGTCGCGCGCACGGTTGCATAGCCGATATCGACTTCGCGGCTTTGGCCGAACGCGAACGACTCGTTGCGCCAGTCTGCTTTTGACACGCTTTGCAGAAGTTCGCGCGAGCGTGGCCCCATCACGGCGAGCACTGCATACTGGCTCGTCACGTCGACGAGCACGCAGTGCTTATCGCGCGGAATTGCTTTATCGATCATGTCGAAGTCGCGCGTGGTTTGGGCCGTGCCGGTAACGAGCAGGTACTGATCTGCGGCGAGGCGCGTGAGTGTGAAGTCCGATTCGTAATTGCCGCGTTCGTTGAGCATGCCGGTGTAGACCGTGGTGCCCGGCGGCACGTCGACGTCGTTCGCAACCAGGTTTTGCAGGACGCTTTGCGCGTCGCGGCCTTTGACAAGAAATTTGGAAAACGACGTCATGTCGAAGAGCGCAACGCGTTCACGGCACGCACGGTGTTCGGCGCCGCTTAGCGGCAGCCAGTTCTGCTGGCCGAACGCATAGTCGATGCGTGCTTCGTCGCGCGTCGGTGCGAAGAAATTCGCGCGCTCCCAGCCCATCTTGCTGCCGAAACACGCGCCGTCCTCGCGCAGCAAAGCGTACAGCGGCGAGCGGCGAAACGGACGGGCGCTGTCGAGTTCGCGATTGGGCCACGGCATCGCATAGTGCAGGCCTAGCGTTTCCTTCACGCGATCGTGCAGCCACGTGTCGTTACCGTTAAAGCGCGCAAAGCGGCGAATGTCGACCGGCCACAAATCCATGGTCGGCTCGCCCGCCACAATCCATTCGGCCAGCGCCATGCCGGCGCCGCCCGCCGAGGCGATGCCCATCGAGTTGAAGCCCGCGCCGACAAAAAAGTGTCGCAACTCGGGCGCCTCGCCGAGCATGAAGTTGTTGTCGGGAGTGAACGATTCGGGACCGTTGTAGAACTGGCGTACCTGCGCCGTTTCGAGCGCGGGTACGCGTTGTAGCGCGTTCGTCATCAGAATTTCGAATTGATCCCAATCGTCGGGCAGCAGCTGGAATTCGAAGTGTTCGGGAATGCCTTGCATGCCCCACGGTTTCGCGTTGGGCTCGAAACCGCCCATGACGAGGCCGCCCACTTCTTCCTTGAAATAGATGAAGCCGTCCGGATCGCGCATGACGGGCAGGTCGGGGTGCACGCCGGCAATGCGTTCGGTGACGATGTAGTAGTGCTCGGCCGAGTGCAGCGGCACCGTCACGTCGCATAGGCGGCCCACGGCCTTGGCCCACTGGCCGGCGCAATTTACGACGATTTCGGCGCCAATTGTGCCCTCGTCGCCGTCCTTGTTGCGCCACGCAACGCCAGTCGCTTCCCGCGCGCCGTGGGCGTCGCGTGTATGGATAGCCGTCACGCGCGTGTTCTCGACGATGCGTGCGCCGCGCATGCGGGCGCCGCGAGCCAGGGCCTGAGTCAGATCGGTGGGATTCGCCTTGCCGTCGCCGGGCAGCCAGACGGCGCCCAGCAGGTCGTCGGTGCGCATGACAGGCCACAGATCGCCGGCCTCGCGCGCGCTGATCACGTCGCAGGCCACGCCGTAGGCGCGAGCCACGGCGGCGGTGCGCTTGAGTTGAGTCATCCGCTCGGCAGTGCGGGCGACCGACAGCGAGCCGCATTGTTTCCAGCCAGTTGCAAGACCCGTCTCGGCTTCGAGTTCCGCGTAGAGCGCGGTCGAATAGCGGATCAGCTTCGTCATGCTTTCCTGAGCCCGCAACTGGCCGACCAGACCGGCCGCATGCCACGTCGTCCCGCAGGAAAGCTGGCCTTGTTCCATCAGGACGACGTCGGTCCAGCCGAGCTTCGTTAAGTGGTACGCAACCGAGCAACCAATGATGCCGCCGCCGATGATGACGACGCGCGCGTGCTGAGGGATGGATGTGGACATGTGTTGAATTAGAGGAATGACACGCGAAGATTGCCGCATAAATGCACATGATGCAACGGGGAGTTGTTGCAAGATCTAAGGTGATATCTCGACACAGAGATGTCATTTATTGGCTGTAAGGGTGCTATATAGGCTGAAATACGCGACGCTTAGCTTAAGTCAACCGCTTTGCAATCACCGCAAATTTAAATGTGGCTTTGTGTGGGAATCAATGAGAATTGCCACTCTGAACCGTGGTTTTTGCTAGACTCACCGAAGCCCACAATCGCGCACTCCATGTTCTCTACCCAACGCCAGAGCGAAATCCTGCAGCTTGTCCGCGAGCAACGCACCTGTACGATCACCGGTCTCGCGGCGCGCTTCGAGGTTTCCGACGAGACTATTCGCCGCAATATCAAACCGTTGATTGCGCAGGGCCTGCTTCTAAAGGTCCACGGCGGCATCATGCTGCCCGAGCGCCTCGACGAACCGCCGTTCGAGCGGCGCATGGCGGCCAGCCTCGCGGGCAAGCGGGCGATCGGCGCGCGCATCGCTGAACTGGTGAGCGACGGCGACTCTCTGATTCTCGACGGCGGCAGCACCTGCGTGCATATTGCGCGGGCGCTGACGGCGCGCTCGCGGCTCACGGTCGTGACCAACTCCATCGAAGTGGCCCGGCTGCTCGCGCCGCGCAACGGCAACCGCGTGTTCATCGCGGGCGGCGAACTGCGTGCCGACGACAGCGCCGCGATCGGCGACAGCGTTCAGGCTTTTCTGCGCCAGTTTCATGTGCGTTACGCGATCGTCTCGGTGACCGCGATCGACATGCACGGGCATTTCATGGACGCGCTTCCCGCCGACGTCGCGTATTCGCTCGCGGCGTTCGCTCAGGCGGAGCGTCGCGTGGTCGCGGCGGACCACGCCAAATTCGGACATAGCGCGCTGCTCCACGCGTTCGCCGCGGATGGCGTGGACCTGCTCGTTACCGACGAAGCTCCCGCTCCGGCGCTTGCGCAGGTTTTGACGGCCGCAGGCGTCGAGGTCCTCGTCGGCGCGCCGCCCGGCGGCGGGGCGAGAAGCGGCGAGAAGGGCGGGCAGGACCGGTACGACCCGAAGAACGGAGACGACGGGAACGGCGAGAACGGCGCGCGCCCGCGCTAGCCACCGCCTCGCTGAGAGCGGTTCGAACGCGGACACCGGCCAACGCACACCAGACCCCACACAGCCTCGCCCCACGCGAGCGCCGCCTCGCACAGCCAATTCGCTCCGACGCGTAAAATGGCCGGTTATCGCTGGCAGCCTGGCTTCGGGTGAACGAAGCGGTGGACTGCGCCGTCCGCCGGCAGTTGCCTTCCGCGCCGCCTGCCTTCGCCGGCTTGAAGAGGATGCACCCTGATGTCGTCAGTTTTCTTTGATCGGGAACGGATTGCAGAATGGCTCGGTGAGAACACCGTCGCCAAGGCGCGCGCGGTCGGGCCCGTCAGCAAAGTCGCATGGCACGGGGCCACGCTGACTGGCGACGTTCAGGGTTCGCAGCCGCTGCCTTACAGAACGCGTGTCCGTTTTCGCACCGACGGCGGCCTGCCGTGGGCGCAGAGCGACTGCACCTGCCCGGTCGGCCGCAATTGCAAGCATGTCGCCGCGCTGCTGCTGGCCGAGCTCGAATACCACGACGAGATGGACCACATCATCGACGTGGACGGCCATGAGCGCGAAGACAGCGCCGCCGTTTTCGCCCGATCCGCATCGGCGGAACCTACTGCTTTGCAACCTGGCGTGCGTCCTGAACTGGTCAGCTGGCTCGAACGCTTCCGGGCACGCGCGGAAGCCGCCGACGCCGCTGTCCAGAAGGCAAGCTCCGCGCGCACCGAGACGCTCGCCTACCGGCTGAACTGGTCCGACTTCCACATGCGGCACGAGGTCGTGCTGCACCGCGCGCGCTGCCATCCGGACGGTCGGATCGTCTCCGTCGGCGAAACGTGGGGCAACGTCGAAGCGGCGCTCGTCAAGCAACCGGGGTTCGTATCGGACGAAGATCTGTCCATCTTGCGCGGCCTGTGGCTCGGCCGTTCCCGCGAAGACTTCGGGCAATTCGTTCTGCGTGGCACGAACGGCGCGGAGATGCTGCAAAAGCTCATTGCCACCGGGCGCCTCTTCGTCGACTTCACGATTGCGCCAGGTCACGACGGCCCCACGCCGCTCGCGCGTGCGGCCGACCGGCCCGGGCGCATCGAATGGGAGCCGCTTGCCGACCAGCGGCTGCGCCCGGTTCTGTGCACCGAGCCGCGCGCGAGCATGGTGTTGCCGACCGAGCCCGTCTGGTATATGGACGGCGTGGCGAACGAGGCCGGTGTGGTCCGCTCGTCGCTACCGTTCCAGCAATTGCCCGATTACCTCGCAATGCCGCCGATCTCGCTCGCCGAAGCGCCCCTTGTCGCGTCGGTGCTGCGCGAAGTTGCGCCAGACTTGCCGTTGCCGCCCACGCATGACTCGCGGGCGATCCGGGTGATCGACGTGGAGCCGGTGCCGGTGCTCACGCTCAATAGCCACGCGTTGCCGTCCGCCGGAAAGGCCAAAGGCCTGGCCGTCGAACTGGCCGGCGTGAGCTTCGACTACGACGGCGTCAGCATCAATGTAGACAGCAGCGTGACGCTCGTGCCCATGCCGGGCGGCGACGTCATCCACATCCGCCGCCGCTACGAGGTCGAGAAGAAGCGCCTGCTCGAACTTCGCAAAAGCGGGTTGCAGAAGGTGCCCACGAGCCGCGTGTTCACGTCGCGGCAACTGCCCGATACGATGCTCGGCCTGGCCGATGCGGACGCCTGGTCCTCGTTTGTGAGCGACGCGGTGCCGGAACTCGTCAGCAAAGGCTGGCGTGTGACGATGGCGCCCGAGTTCCGCTACAACGTGATCGAGATCGACGCGATCGACGGCACCGCGCATCAGGCAGGCGACGGCTGGTTCGATCTTGAAATGGGTATTCGCATCGGCGAGCGCAATGTGCGGCTCGAGCCGCTGCTCGCCGATCTGTTCCGCCGCGACCGGCGCTGGCTGGGCGGCACGCTTGAGGCGATCGCCGACGACGAGCCCATTGAACTGAAGACCGAAGAGAACAAGCGCCTGCGGCTGCGCGCGGACCGGTTGAAGCCGGTGGTGCGCGTGCTGGTCGATCTGTTCGATTCGCTCGGTGCGAGTCTCGCCGAGGGCGCGCCGCTGCGCGTGCCTTCCGTGGACGCAGGCCGCCTCCAGGCATTGAGCGATACCGGACGCTGGCAATTTCGCGGCGACGATTCCATTCGCGAACTCGCGCAGCGTCTGCAAGCCGGTCCTGGCTTGCGCGAGGTGCCGGTGCCTCGCGGTCTGCGCGCGGAGCTGCGCGCGTATCAGCAGCAGGGTCTGAACTGGATGCAGTATCTGCGCGAGCAGGGTCTCGCCGGTGTACTCGCCGACGACATGGGCCTTGGCAAAACCGTGCAGACGCTTGCGCATATTCTCGCCGAGAAGGAAGCGGGCAGGCTCGACCGGCCGGCGCTGATCGTAGTGCCGACCACGCTCGTGCACAACTGGCGCGAGGAGGCACGGCGCTTCGCGCCCGAACTGAAGGTGCTGGTGCTGAACGGCCCGCAACGCAAGCAGCGCTTCGATCAGATCGGCGAACATGAGCTGATCCTGACGACGTACGCGTTGCTGTGGCGCGACCAGAAGGTACTCGCCGAACACGAATATCACCTGCTGATTCTCGACGAGGCGCAGTACGTGAAGAACGCGACGACGAAAGCCGCGCAGGCAATCCGCGGCTTGAACGCGCGGCACCGGCTGTGTCTCACCGGCACGCCGCTCGAAAATCACCTGGGCGAACTGTGGTCGCAGTTCGATTTTCTGCTGCCGGGTTTTCTTGGCAGCCAGAAGGATTTCACGCGCCGCTGGCGCAATCCGATCGAAAAGAATAACGACGGCGTGCGCCGTTCGTTGCTTGCGCGTCGCATCCGGCCTTTCATGCTGCGGCGTCGCAAGGACGAGGTCGCGAAGGAGTTGCCGGCCAAGACGACGATTGTGTGTTCCGTCGATCTGGAAGGCGCGCAGCGCGATCTGTACGAAACCGTGCGTACGGCGATGCAGGAGAAGGTGCGCGCGGCCGTCAGCGCACAGGGCCTCGCGCGCAGTCACATCATCGTGCTCGACGCGCTGCTGAAGCTGCGGCAAGTGTGTTGCGATCCGCGACTGGTGCGCACGCTCAGGACCGCAGGCGAGGGCGTCGAACGCAGCGAGGACGCAGCGGCGAAACCGGCGAGCCCTGATAAGGCGGAAAAGGGCGCGCGCGGTATGCGCTCCGCCAAACTCGACCTGCTGTTGTCCATGCTGCCGGAGCTGATCGAAGAGGGACGCCGCGTGCTGTTGTTCTCGCAGTTCACCGGCATGCTCGCGCTGATCGCCGAGGCGCTGGACGAAGCGGCGATTCCCTATGTGATCCTGACCGGCGACACAACGGACCGGATCACGCCCGTCGAGCGCTTTCAGCAAGGCGAGGTGCCACTGTTCCTGATCAGCCTGAAGGCGGGCGGCGTGGGGCTGAACCTCACCGCTGCGGATACCGTGATCCACTACGACCCGTGGTGGAATCCCGCCGCCGAGAATCAGGCCACCGACCGTGCGCATCGACTCGGACAGGATAAGCCCGTGTTCGTCTACAAACTGATCGCGGCGGGCAGCATCGAAGAAAAGATCGTGGAATTGCAGGAGCAAAAGGCAGGGCTTGCAGACAGCATTCTTTCGGAAGACGCCGCCGGCGCAGCCAAGTTCTCCGACGACGATATCGACGCGCTGTTCGCGCCGATGCCCGAGCTCGAAGGCGGAAGGTGACGCGACCCGTTTTCGGGACAGTGCGCGCGGGTCGCGCACTCATCCACCACTGAATGCCGACGTTTTCCGGTATCCAATATTCCCAAATTTGACTCCGCATTGTTCAAAGACGTCACAAGTCGTCAAGAAACGCGGAGTTTGTCTGCCTGCCGTCAACGGTTGCTTGCCGTACTCGTTGAACACGCGACCATCATCAGGTCAGTCAACGCAGTACGTTAAGGAAATAACCGTTATGAACAAGCATTTCGTCGCCGCCGCTGTCGCCGGCCTTTTCTCGATCGCAGCGTTTGCGCAGGCTTCGGCACCGGTCGCGGCATCGTCGCAAGCTGCTGTTGCTGCTACCCAGCAGGAAGCAACGCCGGCAGTCAAGCAACACCACACCACGAAGCAACACAAGCACGCGCATAAGCATTCGCACAAGCATTCGCACCATGCAGCATCGGCTACAGGCGGCGAACAGGATGCCGCACCGGGGTCCGACGAAGCAGCGCCCGCCAAGCCGTAACCGTTACGCCGCGTAGCGAGCCTGTGAAGACGCGGGCCGGTGCATGACATCGGCCCGTTTGCTGCGTGCAGTTCAACGACGAATTTCTGCGCGCGACATAAAAAACGGTCTTTTTAAGGGCAGCCCGGTGGCTGACGCAGAGCGTCGTTCGCGTTGCTGATTGCAATCACGTCTATTTAGTTAGGACTCTTGTATGAAACGTATCTGTCTTTCGATCGGATTCGGCTGCGCGATGAGCCTGACCGTCATCGCTCAGGCAAAGAGCTCTGGATTCGAACTCAGCCCGTCCGCACGCACGACTGCGAATGCTCCAGCGACACAAGGCTGGCACGGCGGACGTTATTGGGACGGTCACCGTTCGTGGAGCCGCGACGAGTGGGAAGGGCGGCGCACGCGTGAAGCAGGCCACGACGATGCTTATCGCTTCAATCGCGGCACTCATTGCCCGCCGGGCCACGCAAAGAAACACGATTGCTGATGTTCTCGCCCGCAATGAACGCGCGCGCCGACTGCGCAGCGTGTTCGACAGGCGGACCTCGCCGTGCTGGCCGCCGTGCCGACGGCCGCGCCGACGGCCGTGCCGATCGCCGCGCCGCCGCAGCAACGGTAGCCCGATGCGCCGCCTTGCACTACCCCGATCTCGCCCACTGCTCTAATGAAAATCTGTTTGCCCCGTTTCGCCACACCGGCTGTCCCAATCCTGCTCGTCTTCTCGTTGGCCGGCGCGCTGAGCGGTTGCTCCCTGCTCGCGCCGAGCGGCCCGCCTGCGAGTCCGCCGTTGGCGTGGCCCTCCAGCTGGGCGCCCGCAGTGCCAGCAGTGCCTGCATTGCCAGCAGTGCCTAATGAGGCAATGGTTCCGGCCGGGTTCTATCGGGTGAATTCGGGCGATACCTTGACCGGCATCGCCCGCGCTTTTGGCCGCGATGCAGCGGCGATTGCGCAGTGGAATCATCTGTCGGCGGATGGCGCACTGGATGCCGGGCAACTGCTGCGGGTCGCGCCTCCACCGGGAGTTGCCAGCGCGCCTACCGGATTGAATCCGCGCACGGCTGCAAGCCCCGAATTCCGCGCGAACGCAGTGCTGAGTGTCGCGCCGATCGGCAAAGCGCGACTCGCATGGCCGGTTAACGGGGCGGTTGAAGCGCCGTTCGTCGCAGGAAAAACCAGGGGCATTGCGATCACCGCGGCCGCCGGCGCACAGGTGAGAGCGGCGGCGAGCGGCAGAGTCGTCTACGCGGGAGGCGGCATTGCGGCTTACGGTCTGCTGATCATCATCAAGCACGACTCGCATTTGCTGACCGCCTACGCGAACAACCGCGCGTTGCTGGTGAAAGACGGCGCGCTCGTCAAGAAAGGGCAGGCGATTGCCGAGCTTTCGTCGGACTCCCACGGCGACGCGTCTTTGCATTTCGAAGTGCGCGACGGCGGCAAGCCTGTCGATCCGCTCCTCTATCTTCCGAAGCGCCCTTAAACCGGTGCCCACGCGGCATTGCCGCTTTCCTCGAACCGGACCGACGCGGCGTGCTGTTTCGTGCAGCGCGCTGCGCAATGTATGCCCTATGACCTTTCGCTTCACCAACTGCACCGGCTCAACCGGTTTCACCGGTTTTCTTCGCGTGCCTGCAAATCCTCTCGGTCTCACGCTCGCGTCGCTTGGCTGTGTGTTGGCGCTGGCGGGTTGCTCGCCGTCGGTCGTTGACCGCTCCGCCCTGAGCAGCGCCGAACCGGCCATTCGTACAGTCGGGCAAACGGCGCCTCATGCATTGCAAGGTAGCTCGACCGATGATGACGAACGAGGCGCTGCCCTTGCGCCGAGCTTATCGGCTGCCGAGCGGCAATCCGAGCCGCAATCCGACGCGCAGTCTGCGGATGACGATTCGCCGGCCGCGTCGGCTTGCGCTTGCAGCAGGCGCTTTCTGCAGACCGGCCTCGCGTCGTGGTACGGCAAGGTATTCCATGGTCGCCGCACCGCGAGCGGCGAGCGCTACAACATGCACGCATTGACCGCGGCGCACCGCACTTTGCCCTTGGGCGCCTGTGTGCGAGTGACGGCAGTTGGGCGAGAACGTTCGGTGGTCGTGCGGATCAACGACCGTGGGCCGTTCGTGCACGGACGGATCATCGATCTCTCGTATGCCGCTGCTGAGGCAATCGGTGTGAACGTCGCGGGTACCTTGCCCGTCAAGCTCGAACACATTGCGCCCGCGCGTGGTCTGGACGGCGCTCGTCGCTGTGTTGACCGGGCAGCGCGGGCAGCGTGAGGGTTGGCCGCAAGCTTTCGCAGCTTTCGATGCGGCCGGGAGTCGCGTGACTCATGCTCGATAGAATGCAGCACTGGTGTGCGAGTTTTTCGCTTTCACGTCCGTCTGTAACAAATCATCGCCGTCTGTAAATGTTCACACGTCCGCACTGTTCATCCCCCAGGGTTCGATGTCGCGCGGCATTGCAACTTCGGGATGGTTGTTATGGCCTGCGTAATATCTACCGCGTCGTTCGTTACAAACGTAGTTCTTTCATCTTGAGAATGAATTTCTGAGCGGTTACTTTCTGTGCACTCGTGAGGTAGCCCCCGCGAGCGTGTGATGTTTTTACGGCGTCGTCCTGACCAGGCACGACGCCGTTTTTTTTCTCTCGACGGCCCGCGCGCAACGACCCATGCCGCGAAACGCGCGGGGCGCCCGGGCAATTGGAGCGCGACTCGGTGGTATTGAGCGGTTGCCCAAGACATAACCTGAAAGCTTTGCTCTGCGATTAACTGCACGTTGTCACAGTGAGATGTCGATCCACTGATCCATTGTTTTTTGACTGGTTTGTGCGGACTTGACAGCTTCATTGCAAATCTACAACAGCGGCACCACCGATTTGACAATCTTTAAACGATTTATTTTGAGACCGTTTCTATACTCACTCAAATTGTCAAATCGCTGTTTCCCGAAAGGCTTGTCGCGGTTTGAAAAAGACAGGCGCGGGGCCTGAAGTGTGCGAGAGAGACCACCTTTTTAATGGCAGTCCCATACGGGCCGAAACTAGCCGGCGGGACCTGAGAGGCGTCGGGAACGGCGCGCAAAACCGGCAAAAGCGGCATGCGAGCCGGTAGCCGCCCCTGAACCGTTTAATGGCATTCAGCAAAGATCGACCGTCTTTTCGATTATGATTATCGGCGGTTTGATAATCGCCGCTCCCAAATCGAAAAATGCGCGCTAATTTTGAGATGGGGTGGCAGCAGGGTTGTACGGGGCGCGAGGCGAAGGACCATTAGTCGAAAGAGAGTCAAACAAACTTCGAACCGAAGATGAATGAAAGGCCGGATCGCCGGTGCCAGCGAGCACCGGCATCCCGGTCGATCCGCCGGCTTGCCGGTAATGGCCGCGGTTGCCGATACGCCGCTGCGCCCATTACCGGCAACGACGAACGAACGACGAACAAACGACGAAGTCGCGTTGCGGGGTTTTTATGAGAATTGCTGTCCTGGATGACGATTCGGCGCAAGCCGATCTGGTTTGCCAAACGCTGTCGGCAGCGGGCCACGTCTGTCATGCATACGTTGCGGGACGCGAACTGGTGCGGCAGTTGCGGCGCCAGACATTCGATCTGCTCGTGCTCGATTGGAATGTGCCTGACATGTCGGGCGAAGAAGTGTTGCGTTGGGTGCGTGAAAGCCTGTCAGAACGCTTGCCCGTGCTGTTCATGACGAACCGCGGCCAGGAGAGCGACATTACGTCGATCCTGAACATCGGCGCCGACGACTACGTCGTCAAGCCGGTCCCGGCCGCCGTACTGCTCGCGCGCGTCGGTTCGCTGCTGCGCCGCGCTTATCATCTGAAGCCGTTGGCGGCGACGGAAGTCTTCGGCGAATTCGAGTTCGATCTGCATGCAAAGCATGTAGTGGTGCGCGGCACCAAGGTGGCGGTCACCCAGAAGGAGTTCGAACTCGCGCTGTTGCTGTTCCAGCATCTGAGCCGGCCGCTGTCGCGCGCGCATATTCTCGACGTCGTCTGGAAGCAGGCGACGGACATCCCGTCGCGCACGATGGACACGCACGTGTCGATGCTGCGCAGCAAGCTCGGCCTGCGGCCCGAACACGGCTACCGTCTGACGCCCATCTACGGCTATGGCTACAGGCTGGAGCGGCTGGAGTCAGCAAGCGATACACCGCCAGCCGCAGACCGTCCGCAAGCGGGGCAGGCGTGACGTTTTCCGTCGAAGACGCCTCAGCGATACGCGGCAGGACCGGCTTGGCTGGCCGTCGCGCGAGCGCCGTGCTCGCCGCCGCGGGACTCTTCGCCTTCGCCTGCTTTGCGCCCGCTTCGGCACATGCGCAGCCGTCACGGGCGCCAAAGCAGCGCGCGAAAGCCGCGCCTCCTGCCTATGTTTCCTATGTGACGCACGCAGGCGACACACTCTACGAAATCGCGAGCCGCTATCTCAGCGACACCGCCGACTGGGCTGTGCTCAGTCGCCTGAATCAGGTGCCCGCACCACGTCGCATGCCGGCCGGCATTGCACTGCGTCTGCCAGCCGACAAACTGAAGCAGGACCCGGAGACGGCACGTGTGATCGCGACGAGCGGTCCAGCTGAACATGCGTCGGGTGCGAGCCCTTATCTGCCGCTGACGGCGGGCGCGACGCTTGGCGAAGGCGACCGCATCCGCACCGGACCCAACGGTTTCGTCACACTGGAGTTGTCGGATGGCTCTCATCTCACGATGACGCAGGACGGCGCGCTCGACATCGACAGGTTGCGGCGGACCACACTGACGGGCGCGGGTGACCGTCAACTGGAACTGCGCCGCGGGCAGGTCGAGAGCCAGGTCACGCATGCGACGAAGAAAGACGACCGCTTCCAGATCCGTTCGCCGTCGGTGGTGGCGGGCGTGCGTGGGACGCGCTTCAGGGTCGCTTACGACGGCGACGCGCAAACCACGGCTGTCGAAGTGCTGGACGGCGCGGTCGGCGTCGATCCGGTCGCGGCGCTTTCGCGCAAGTCTGCACCGCCGCCAGGCGTGCCGCTGCAGGCGTCGGCGCAACTGCTCACGGAACGCTTCGGCAGCGTGACGCGAGCCGGCGCCGCGATAGGCGATGCAGTTGCACTGCTTCCAGCACCTGCGCTCAAGGAGCCGGCGAGAGTGCAGGACGCCAAGACGGTGGCTTTCGATCTGATTCCGGCCGAGGCCGCCGGAGCCGCGGAAACTGCAACATCCGCAACAACCTACCGCGTGCAGATTTCCCGCGACGCCGACCAGCTCGACCTCATCCGCGACCTTCGCGTGAGCGCGCCACATGCGGAATTCGGCGATCTGGCAGACGGCACGTATTTCGTGCGCATTGCGGCGATCGACGCGAACGGGCTAGAAGGTTTGCCGCAGGTGTATGCCTTCGAGAGACGTCAATTCGCGGTCGGCGCGTCGGCCGCGCCGCGCGTGGGCGGCCACGATTACGAATTCCGCTGGTTCGTGAGCCGCGCGCCGGCGTCGGCGCAAACGCGTTTTCGCTTCGTCATGGCGACGACGGCCGATCTGCGCCATCCGATTGTCGACCGCGCGGATCTAACGGGCGGGCAACTGGTGGTGAGCGATCTGCCGCCAGGCGTCTACTACTGGACCATCGTTGCCGAGCAGTTCGACAACGGGCGCTTGTACGCGACGGCCAGCGCAGTTCGCACGTTCACGCTTGCGCGCTGACGCTGGTAGATTCACTGGCCCGGAAGTGACCCGGTCCGCTTGCTGTTTTTGGCTGTCTACCTTCTGACATCGCGCCTTGCCCAACACATCCACGCGCTTGAGCCTCGACCCGCGCGCCCGTCTCGGACGGCGCGCCGGCCGTCGTTTTCTGATCGAATGGGCGGCTATCGGATGCCTGGGTCTCGTCGTGATCGCGCTCAGTTCGTTGGGTCGCATGAGCGCGAGCGTCGATCATCTGGTGTACGACCGCTTACTGAGTCTGCATGCGCAGGCGGTGCTGCCGGACATCGTCGTGCTGGAAATCGACAATGAAAGCATCGCGCAACTCGGCCGCTGGCCGTGGCCGCGCAGCGTTCACGCCCGATTGCTCGAGCAGGTCGCGAAGGCAAAGCCCGCCGCGGTCGTCTACGACGTGCTCTTCACCGAAACCAATCCCGACGACGCCGAACTTGCCCGCGCGATTGCGCTGAGTCCGACCTATCTGCCGGTGCTCCTCACGGATGCCGGGAGAGGCGCGCCCGCTGCCGTCGTCGAACCGGTGGCGCCGCTCGTGCGCGCGGCAGCCGGCCTCGGGCATATCAATCTCGAAGTGGACAGCGACGGCATCGTGCGCAGCGTCGCCCAGTTCGAAGGCGACGCCGACTCGCGCTGGCCGCAGTTGATGCTCACGGTGGCGCGGGCGGCAGAACGCGGCGCGCTAGGGCTGAATGTGCAGCCGGCGAGGCGCGCGTCTCTGGAATCAGCGAGCGATGCAAGCGATCGGGGAACGGGTGCGCGCAACGACGCGGCGAGCGACGGCCGCTTCCTGATCCCGTTCAGCCCGAATGCACAGAGCTACGAGAAGCTCAGTTTCGCAAGCGTGCTCGCGGGCCAGGTCCCGCCCGAGAAATTGCGCGGGCGCATCGTCGTAATCGGCGTGACCGCATCGGGTCTTTACGACCGGTTTGCCACGCCGGTATCCGGTGCATTGGGGCCGCTGCCCGGCGTCTATATTCACGCGAACGTGCTCGATACGCTGCTCACCGGCCGCGAAGTCGCGCCTGCCGCACGATGGCTGCTGCTCGTCGTCTCACTGGCTCCGCTCGCGGCGTTGCTGGCCGGGTTCCTCGTGCTGTCGCCGCGCCGCTCGCTGCTGCTGACCGGCGCGCTGTGCCTGCTTGCCATGTCCGGCAGTGCGATTCTGCTGTACGGCGCGCAGCTGTGGTTGTCGCCCGTGCCCGCGATTCTCGGCGTGGTGGCCGTTTATCCGATCTGGAACTGGCGCCGCCTCGAAATGACGATGGCGTATCTGCGCAAGGAGTTGCAGCGTCTCGCGGACGAACCGCATCTGCTGCCGCAAACGCCGCAGCGCCGCCGCCAGTTTGGCGGCGACGTGCTCGAACAGCACATGGCGCTGATGGCGCAAGCCGCACAACGCGTGCAGGACATGAAGCGCTTTATGTGGGACAGCCTGGACAGCATGCCCGAGCCGATTCTCGTGAGTGACATGCAGGGCATCGTGCTGATCGCGAACCATGCCGCGAGGGCGCACTTTGCACGTCTTGGCGCGCCGATGCCCGAGGGACGTTCCATGCAGGCGGTGCTGGGTGGCCTGACGTTCGTCAAGGCCATCGATAGCGGAGCCGGAGCGGATGCCGAAAACGATCTGCTGGCCCGCGCGCACTGGCCCGCGCTGCTCGATCCCACGAGCCGCGAGTTTGCCGCGCTGATGGCGCAGGGCGTCGAGGTGCGTGACGCCGACGGGCGCGATCATCTGCTGCGTTACGCGAACTGCACGAATGCTCAGGGCGAGACGACCGGATGGATCGCCGGTCTCGTCGATGTTTCTGCGTTGCATGCCGCCGAGCGCCAGCGCGAAGACGCACTCCGGCTGCTGTCGCACGATATGCGCTCGCCGCAGGCGTCGATCCTTGCCCTCGTCGAGATCGAGCGGGCCCGCGAGAAGCCGGTGCTCGCGCGCGGCTTGCTCGAGCGCATCGAACGTTACGCGCAACGTGCGCTGACACTCGCCGACGACTTCGTACAACTCGCGCGCGCCGAGTCGCAAACCTACCTGCTGGAGCCGGTGAATCTCGCCGAGCTGATGATCGACGCGAGCGATGAAGTCTGGCCGCAGGCACACGCGAAGCGGATCGCGTTGCACACGGAAACGGACCTATCGGCAGAAGGCCGCGACATAGGCGATATCGGCGACGAGGGCCACTGGATCTGCGCCGATCGTTCGCTCCTGACCCGTGCGCTCGTCAACATCCTGAACAACGCGGTCAAATACAGTCCGCCCGATACGCATATCACCTGTGAGCTATCGAACGAGGTGCCCGCGCGCACGTCGGCGACGGCCGGTTTCACTATGGCGGTTGCATCGGATTGCGCGACGCGACGCGTGTCGTGCACGATCCGCGACCAGGGCTATGGGATACCGCAAGACCAGCAGGCACAGCTATTCGAACGCTTCAGACGTTTTCACGAAACAGAGCGGCCAGAAGTGGGCGGTGCCGGGCTCGGCATGGCTTTCGTCAAGACAGTGGTCACGCGCCATGGCGGTGAAGTGGACGTGGTGAGCGCGCCCGGGCGAGGCACGGCAGTCACGATCTATCTGCCGGCGCTGGAAGAAGCGCAACTGGATCGGCCTGCGAGCCGGGGTCATGACGCCTGAGCGTGCGTCTTATCGAATCGGGGAGCCAATTGTGGAAGCGGTGAAAGCGGTGAAAGCGATGAAAGCGGTGAAAGCGATGAGAGCGACTCTGGTGTGTACGGCGCTCGCTGCGGCGACGCTCGCCGGATGTACCGGCATGCACGCCGACGTGCACACCGCGACGCCCGCAGCCGCACTAGCTGGCGAGCGGACGTACACGTTCGCGCGTCTGCCGATGCAGGAAGCGCGCGCCGACCATGCGCAGTTCGAAACCGTGCTGTGTGACGAACTCGCGAAGCAGGGTTTCGCCGATACGACGGAGCGGCCCGCGCATTACGTGCTCTCGGTCGGATACGAGACGCGGCCAGCACAAATCGGCGTTGGTGTGAGCGACTGTGCATCTGGAAATTGCGGCCCGCTGACCGACGCATCGGTCTCGCTATTCGGCGCACGCGTCTACCGTCATACGCTCACGCTGCGGTTTTTCGAACGTGTGAGCGGGCGCGAAGTGTACAAGGTCAGCGCAGCCAGTACAGACCGCGACGCCGATCCGCTGCACGCCACGCCCGCGCTGATCAGAAGCGCGCTGGTGCAGTTCCCGTTCGACGCACCGACCGACTGGCGCGTGAAATTGCGCCCGAATCCAGAAGGTAGCCTGCCGGACGTGGTCTCGGTGATGCCGTTGCAAAGATAACGCCGGCTACAGCGGATCGCACGGCAACTGCTCCTTCGGTATCGGATCTTCGGGCCAGCGGTTTTCAAACACGCAATCGGCGAGCGGCGTGCGCTCCGCCCATCGTTCGGTTTGCAGCATCGGCTCGCTATAAAAGCGGTCGACGTGGCCAAGGCATAGTATCGCGACCGGCCGCGCGCCTTCCGGCATGCGCAGGAGCCGACGCACTGCATCGACGTCGAAGAGAGACACCCAGCCCATGCCCAGCCCTTCCGCGCGAGCGGCGAGCCACATGTTCTGGATCGCGCAGGCCACCGATGCGAGGTCCATTTCCGGCAGCGTGCGCCGGCCGAAAATGTGTCGCTCGCGGCCGTCCATCAACGCCATGACGAGCAGCTCGCCGCACTCCAGCATGCCTTCCACTTTCAGCTTCATGAACTCTTCGCGGCGCTTGCCGAGCGCGTCGGCGGTAGCAAGCCGTTCGCTTTCGACGTTCGCATGCAACGCAATACGCAAGGCGGGATCGGTGATGCGCGCGATGCGCCACGGCTGCATGAAACCCACGCTCGGCGCATGATGTGCAGCATCGAGCAGACGCTGCAATACCGCGGCATCGACGGGATCGCGCACGAAGTGGCGCATGTCGCGGCGCTCGTAAATCGCGCGATAAACCGCGTCGCGGTCGGCTTCGTTAAAAGGCTTCGCCATTGAACAGAGCGGCCGTGAAGGCCGGGTTGGAGGGCCAGTAAGCGTGCATGTAAGTCGCGACAATCGAGCCGACGCGGTATATCGCCTCGCCGGGTGCATCGCCTTGCGGCCGCGTGGCTGAGCGCAACGGCGAAAGCGGCGTGCCGAGCTTCGAGTAGTGAAACGTGTGGCCGGTCACGGGGCCATGCATGCTGTCGATCTGTTGCATACCGAGCGCGGTGAAGCGTGTTTGCATCGTCGCGTGACCGGGCAGCAAGCTGAGCATCGACGTGCTGACACCTTGCGTGTCAGTGAGCTTATCGAGCAGATAAAGCATGCCGCCGCATTCAGCGACGAGCGGTTTGCCGGCCGCCGCATGTGCGCGGATCGCCGCGGCGCTGCGGGCATTCGCGGCGAGCGCCGCGGCATGCAGTTCGGGATATCCGCCGGGCAGATACAGCGCATCGGTGTCGGAGGGCGGCGCTTCGTCAGCGAGCGGCGAAAAGTAGTGAACGTGGGCGCCGAGCGCTTCGAGCAGCGCGACATTGGCCGGGTAGATGAACGAAAACGCGGCATCGCGCGCGATGGCGATTTTTTTGTTGTGCAGAAGGCGGGGAAGCACTTGCGGCGTAGCCGCGCTGAACTCCACCGCGGGCGGCAGGCCGGTCAGCGCTGTATGACTGAGCGCATCGGCGGCGCGATCCAGACGCGCGTCGAGATCGTCGATTTCCGCGGCCTGATGCAAGCCGAGGTGGCGATCGGGCAATTCGATTTCGTCGCTGGCGGTAATGTGCCCGCACCAGCGCAGCGCCGGCGGCAATGCCTCTTCGAGCATCTGCGCGTGACGCGAGGAACCGACGCGGTTCGCGAGCACGCCATGAAACGGCACCTGAGGCCGGAAATTCGCGAGGCCGAACGCGACCGCGCCGAAGGTTTGCGCCATCGCCTTCGCCGAAATCACCGCGAGTACCGGCACACCGAACTCGGTCGCCAGATCGGCGCTGCTCGGCGTGCCGTCGAAGAGGCCCATCACGCCCTCGATCAGGATCAGATCGGCTTCGTCCGCCGCCTGCGCGAGAAGATTGCGGCAGGCATCTTTGCCGACCATCCACAGATCCAGCGACAGCACGGGCGCGCCGCTTGCGCGCGCAAGGATCATCGGATCGAGAAAGTCGGGCCCGGTCTTGAACACGCGCACACGCCGCCCCAGTCGCCGATGGTAGCGCGCGAGGCCCGCGGTGATCGTGGTCTTGCCTTGACCCGACGCGGGCGCGCTGATAAAGAGCGCAGGGCAGGCGGACACGTTCAGAACTCCACGCCGCGCTGCGCTTTCACGCCTTGCTCGCGATACGGATGCTTGACGATGCGCATCTCGGTGACGAGGTCGGCGGCTTCGATCAGCGCATCGGGCGCGTGGCGGCCGGTCACGACCACATGCAGCATCGCCGGACGGGCGTTGATGACGGACAGCACTTCGTCGAGCGGCAGATATTCGTACTTGAGCACGGTGTTCAGTTCGTCGAGGATGACCATCTGATAGTCGCCGCTTTCGATCATCCTGCGTGCTTCGTCCCAGCCTTTGCGTGCGGTGGCCATGTCGGCGTCGCGGTTCTGCGTGTTCCAGGTGTAGCCGTCGCCCATCGTCACGAAGTCACAGTTGGCAATAGCGCCGAGGAAGTCGCGCTCCGACGTATGCAGGGCGCCCTTGATGAACTGCACGACGCCAAGCCGCATGCCGTGGCCGAGCACACGCACGGCCATGCCGAAAGCGGCGGTTGTCTTGCCCTTGCCGGTGCCGGTGTTGACGATCAGCAGGCCCTTTTCGACGGTCGCGTTGGCCTGCTTCTTTTCGTGGCCTTCGCGCCGGCGTTCGGTCATGCGTTGATGCGATTCGGGGTCGGTCTTCATGGAAGGTCCTGTTGGCTGGTGGTGACACTGTGTACTGGCGCTGGTGCGGTCGATGCGATCGCCACGGTGACACCAGCGTAAACGGTTTTGCGAGCGATCAGATGTGCGGTGCAACCGGCGGCCACGCCAAGCAACGCGCACGGTTCGCATACGCCGTCCACGCCGAGATGCGCGCGCGCGGCAGCCGACGGTTCGTGAACGCCAATCGCGAGAATCTGCTCGCGGCTGAACACTTGCAGCGTGAACCCGTGACGCGCGCAGAACTCCAGCAGGCCCGGTTCGTCGGCTTTCGTTTCAATAGAGGCTACCGTTGCAATCTGTTCGAACGTGTGCGAACCGAGCGCGGCGCGCACCGCCGTTTCGATCTCGTCCGCCGATGTATGCAGGCGGCAGCCGATGCCCACGCTAAGCGTTTTCATTTCGCGTCCGGCGAAGATGCCGCATCTGATGAGCTTGCCGCGGCGGCACGCGCGAGCGCGAGCGACGCCACGCCACCTATCACCACGATCGCAGGCGAGCCGAGTCCTGCGCGCGCGACCGCATCGGCGAATTCGCCAAGCCTCGAAAGCGCATGGCGTTGCTCGGGACGCGTAGCCGATTCGATCGCCGCACACGGCGTGTCGGCGCGCATGCCGGCTGCGAGCAATGCGCTGACGATATCCTTCAGCCGCCGCATGCCCATGTAGATGACGAGCGTCATGTGGGTGGCGGCGAGCGCGCCCCAATCCGGCTCGCTGCTGCCCGCGCCATGGCCGGTCACGAAGATCACGCCTTGCGCATGATCGCGGTGTGTAACCGGAATGCCGATAGCTGCGGGCGCCGCGATTCCGGCTGTGATCCCGCTGACGATCTCTACCTCGATTCCGGCCGCATGCAGCGCCTGCTGCTCTTCGCCGCCTCTGCCGAATACGAACGGATCGCCGCCCTTGAGTCGCGCGACGCTACGCCCAGCATGCAGATGATCGAGCATTTGCGCGACGATGCCTTCTTGCGGCGTCGACGGATGACCGCCGCGTTTGCCGACATAAACAATGGACGCGTCGGCGCGCGCGAATTGCAGCACGTCGGGATTCACGAGATCGTCGACGAGTATCACGTCGGCTTGTGCGAGGGCGCGCGTTGCCTTCAACGTCATCAGTTCGACGTCGCCGGGCCCTGCGCCGATCAGCCACGCGCGTGTCATCGCGCCTCGCTAACCGTGCACGGCAACGACGTTGCGCGCCCCGCCGGCATGCGCCATGCAGTGCGGCGCGCGAACGGGCCCAGGTGATTGGAGATCGAAGTCATTCAAGCGGTGTCTTCACGCACGACGGCACGCGCGGGTGCGAACCCGGTTGCCAGATCGTGCTTCAGCGCCTTCACATCCGTCCCTCGCGGATTCCGGCTGCCGGCGACGTGACGTCGAGAAACGCACGGTCGCCTCCGCATCTGGCCGGTATCCGGGCTGGCGGCCTCACGCGCTTTGCCTTCCCGCCCGCATTCATTCGAATGTATCGGACAGTGGCATCGAAAACGCATGCGCGGTGCAGCATGAACATTGCACCGCAGGTCGCTTACCGTTGCGGGGACAGCACAGATTGAGCGCGGGAGCGCTGCCTGTTTCCCGTTTAACTGCACACGCGAATGCATGTGCGGGCACCAAACGCGCGCATACGATAGCACACGAGAAGCCCGTGCGATAAGCGGAGAAGCCCGTGCGATAAGCGCGCCGGGCCCGCGTTTCCTTGACGGCGCCAGACGGTCGGCCTAAACTCGCACGCACTTCTGGTGCTCGTGTGCGCGCTCGTGCGCATGCAGTTAAACGGGAAACAGGGCGCCCGCCTGTCACGGTTTGGGTCAACCTGTGCTGCCCCCGCAACGGTAAGCGAAAAGTGACGTCACGGCGGTTTGCGTGGCGTCGCAGTGCCGGCTTCGGTGTCCACGCGCAAGGCCGCGTGGGCATATCACCACTGGGCGAGAAATCACTCGTCCGGGAAGGGGAAGCGGCGCTTTCGCCAGCCCGGATACCGGCCGGAACACGAAGGGCGAACGTCGCGGGGATGCGGCG
>Ga0209759_1000740_pt1 | contig 28431 bp, 17 predicted proteins | sample AraplaCL_Col_mMS_FD_184261 | JGI IMG/M metagenome (GOLD analysis project Ga0209759, IMG submission 184261) | Arabidopsis root microbial communities from the University of North Carolina, USA - plate scrape CL_Col_mMS (SPAdes) (version 2) | ecosystem: Host-associated > Plants > Roots >...
CACCGGAAGGCATGCTGGCGATGGCGCAATTGGTGCTGGTGCCACCAGCACTTCCGGTGCAGCTGGGCGCGGCGGGCGTGAACGTGCCCGCGGTCACGGTGAACACAGGCGCCCCGGTCAATTGCACGCCCGCGGGCAGCGTGTCGCCGAAACTGGTGGTCTCCGCGGCCTGCGGGCCGTTGTTGCGCAGGTGTACCAGCCAATCGAAGCCTTGGCCCTGGGCCACGGAACCCAGCGGCGTGCCCGTGCCGCTGATCACGGCGGTCTTGTCCACCACCTGGACGTCCGCCTTGAAGCGGAAGGTCGTCGGCTCGGTCGCGGTGTTGTTCGGCTGCGGATCGAATGCGTCCTGCGCCGGGTTGACGAAGCGCACGGAGGCGGCGTTGGAGAAGGTGCCCTTGTCGGCGCCCTGCAGGCGCACCCGCACCTGCACCGAATTGACTTCGCCCGTCGCGCCGCTGCCAGTGCCGCCGAGGCTGGCGATGGTGCAGCTGATGCTGCCGCCAGCCACGCCCACGGTGACGCCCGCGGTGTTGCAGCTCACCCCGGAAGGCAGCGCGCCCACGAGGCCGACGAAGGTCGGAGCGCCGGCGGCCGAGGGCAACGTGTCGGTCAAGACCACGTTCTCCGCGGTGGAGGCGCCATTGTTGGTGGCGGTGAGCGTGTAGGTGACGTTGTCGCCCACGTTCACCGGATCCACGTCGTCGGTCTTGTTGACGATCAGGTCGTAGGACGGCGCATTGATGGCGGTCGCCTGCGTCGCGCTGTTGTTGGCCGCCCCGCCGCTGATCTCCGGCGTGGTCGTCGAGACTGTGGCCGTGTTGGTGATCGAGCCGCTGCCGCCGAGGGCAGCAGCCAGGCCTGCGGTGGCCCGCACACGCACGGTCACGGTCTGCTGCGATCCGCGCCCGATGGAGCTCCAGCCGCAGGTCAGCGTGTCGTTTCCGGGGCCCGTGGTGGCTCCCACCGTCGGCGTGACGCTGCAGCTGCCGCCGCCGCTGACCGCCGTAGACAGGAACACGAGGCCCGCAGGCATCGTGTCGTCGATGCTCACGTTGAACGCGCGGCTCGCGCTCGTGGCGGAAGGATTGCTGGCGGTGATGGTGTAGGTCAGCAACTGTCCCGCGGATACAGGGTCCGGGTTGTCGGTCTTGGTCACGGCCACGTCGGTGCGTGCCATGACGAAGGCGGTGGCCGGCACGTTGTTGTTCGCGTTGTTGTTTGTCAGGTTCGGATCCGCCTCGTCCGGCGCCAGCGCGAAGGCCGTATTGGTGACCGTGAACTGGTCGTCCGATGCCGTGCCGTCGCCGAAGTGACGCACCGTCACCTGGTATTTCGGGCAGTCGACGCCGGCCGTGCAAACCGGCAGGTTGGCGATCGAGCAGTTGTTCAGCGAGACGGCCGAGCCCGACGGCGAGAGGCCGCAACTGCCCAAAGTGGCACTGCCGGCGATGGTGTTCAGCGCATACTGGCCGGCGCTCGCGTTGAACACGTTGTTGAACGTATCGGTCACCACCACGTTGGTGGCGGGCTGCGGGCCGGCATTGACGACCTCGATCTCCCACACGATCGGCGAGCCGGCTTCCTGGCGGTTGCCCGACGAGTCACCCAGCCCGATCACACGCTTGAGCACCGACACGTCGGCTTGAGAAGCGTTCGCCTGCGGATTCACGCCCACGCTGGCGCAGTTGTTGGCCGGCGCGTTGTCGGCCGGTGCATTGGCCGAGCTCACGCACATCTGGTTGGTGAGCGTGCCCCCGGCTGCGGTCGCCTGTGCATTGATGATGACGTTGCTGCTCGTGGCAGACACGGCAAGCGCGACGTTGGTGCTGCTGCACGTGATGGTCACCGGCCCCGCCTGCGGGAACGTGGCGCCGCCGGACGAGGAACAGCTGAAGCCCGCGGGCGGCGAGACACTGTTGATCTGCAGGTTCGCCGGCACCGTGTCGGTCAGCGTGATGGTGCCCGTGGCGGGAATGGGGCTGGGGCCCAGGTTGGTCGCCGAGATCGTGTAGTTGAAGGCCTGGTTCACGGGCACCGCGGCCTGCGGCCAGCTCTTGGCCTTGTTGGCGCGCAAGTCGGAAGCCGGGTCGATCACCGTGGTGTTCACGGAACCGTTGACCGGGGTCACGCCGGTTGCACTGGCCGTGACCGTATTGACGATCCCGGCCCCGCTGGTCAGCGCCTGCACGGGTGCGCTGATGGTTCCGAGCGAGACGTTGCTGCCGGCACTGCCCGTGCCACTGCGCGTGCATGTGAACGTGCCGCCGGCAGATGGACAGGTGCTGGACGCCGTGCAGGTCCAGGCTCCGCTCGTGAACGTTGCCGGCGCCGCAGCGCAGAAGTTCGAGGGCAGGTTGTCCTGGACTTGCACGCTGCTGGGAAAGTCGCCGCTGTAGCCGACGGCGAACTGGTAGTTGAAGCTTTGTCCCACCTGCACCGGGTCTGCGACGGACTTGGTCTTCGTGACCGAGAGGCTGCTGCCCGCGGTGACCGCCGTGTTGGCGCTGGCCACGTTGTTGCTCGTGTCGCCGTCGCCCACCCCCGCTGTGCCGGCGATGTCTGCGGAATGCGTGAGCGTTGAGTTGCCGCCGACGCCGATCACGCCCGTGACGGTGACGGTCGACGTGCCGCCGTTGGAAATGGCACCCAGGCTGCAGGTGAGTGTGCCGCTCGCCAACGAGCATCCACCGGGGATGGCGCTGAGCGCGAAACCCGGAGGCACGCTGTAGGTGAGCGTTGACGATGGCGAGGTGTTGGGCCCGCCGTTGGTCACCGTGAACACGACGCTCTGCGTGCTGCCCGCGGCGGCAGTCGCAGGCGCGTTGATCGCCAGTTGCAGGTCCGCACCCGTGTTGACGGTGGTGGTCTCGCTTTGCGAGCTGCCGCCCACGAGGGAGGCCGTGACCGTGATGGTGCCGGCCGCCTGCGTGCGCACGCGCAGAGGCACTTGCACCGTGGTCAGCGACGGCACGTCGATGCCGGAGCAGGTCACCGTGCCGGGGCCGGCCTGGCTCACAGCCATTCCGCCGCACGACACGCCAGGCGGAAGCGTGCCCGTGCCGGCGTAAAGGCCGCCGGCAGGGATGTCGAAATTCAGGGTGACGTTGCTGCGCGCAGCCCCCAGGGCGTCGCCAATCCCGACCGTGTAGGTCACGGTGCCCCCTGCGGCCACCGGATCGGGGCTGTCCGGCACACCGGTGACCACCAGTTGCGCGTGCGCCGCCCCGGCGTATGCCAAGCCCAGTACCAGCGGCGCGACGCCACGGCGGAGAGTGCAAATGGCACCGCGGGCAAGACTGTGCAACAGGTGATCGAAGGTCATCGTGTGTTTTCCCAAGACAAAGCGATCCCCTGCCCTGCAAAACGGCATGTCGCAAGATGCGGGTGGGGATTCGGTCGGCCGGTGGTCCGGCCTTGTTGTTGGCGCCGAGCGCGAGGTTCGCTCGGCAGTAGGGCTGACTTTACGTTGGCGAATGACAACGCTGCCATTCGCTGACGATTGTTGACAATCAGAAGCGTGCAGATTCCTCGGAGAGGAGGCTGCGATACAACAATGCGCCCAACGCGCCGCCCGCAATGGGAGCAACCCAGAACAGCCAGAGCTGATCCATCGCCCAGCCACCGACGAAGAGGGCAACGCCTGTGCTGCGCGCCGGGTTCACGGAAGTATTGGTGACTGGAATGCTGATCAGGTGGATCAGCGTGAGCGCCAGTCCGATTGCCGCTGGGGCGAGGGAGGACGTGGCGCGCGCGGCGGTCGCCCCGAGGATGACGACGACGAACAGCGCCGTGAGCACCCCCTCAGCCACCAGCGCGGCGAGCATCGAATAGCCGCCAGGGGAGTGCGGGCCGAAGCCGTTGGCGGCGAAGCCGCTGGCGACCAGATCGAAGCCGGGCTTGCCTATGGCAATGAGTGCGAGCACCGCTGCCCCTGCCGCCGCGCCCAGCACTTGAATGGCGATGTAGGGAAGCAGCCACGATGCGGGAATGCGCCCGCCCACCCAAAGGCCCACCGAGACAGCCGGATTGAAGTGAGCGCCGGAGATCGGGCCAAGCGCACAGGCCATCGTGAGCACGGACAAGCCGAACGCGAGCGACACCCCCAGCAGTCCGATGCCCAGTTGCGGGAATGCCGCGGAGAGGACAGCGCTGCCGCAGCCTCCCAGGACAAGCCAGAAGGTGCCGACGAATTCAGCGGCCAGTTGCTTCCTCATGATTTCCTCCTCGTGGTGATGGGCCGGCATGATGCGGCTCAACCCCGCGCCCGAGGAGGGGCGCTGACATTTGTTGACCTTCGGCGGAGCGTCAGCGCGCGGGCAGCTCGATGAAGAACACGTTGCCGCCAGCCGCGCGAGACCAGCCGGCGCTTCCCCCATGGTGTTGCGCAACGGCTTGAACGAAGGCCAGGCCCAGCCCCGCGCCGCTTGCGTTCGTCCGCCCTCGGCGAAAGCACGCGAACAGTTCGTGCGCGACGTCGGGTTCGAGCGGCACGCCCGCGTCGGTCACGTCGATGCGCCAGCCGGCTTCGCAAGGCCGCAGCTGGCATCGCACGCCGGCGTCGGCACGGCCGCCGTGCTTGAGCGCGTTGTCGAGAAGATTGACCAGCACCCGCGTGAGCATCGAGCGATCCCCCCAGGCCAGGCACTCGTGTTCGGGCACTTCGCTTCCCAGTTCGATGGCTTCGACGCGCGCCCGGGGCCAGCAGGCGTCAACCGCCTCCACGAGCGGATCGCGCAAATCCAGCAATTCCATCCGGTACCCCTGCGGCGATTCCGCACGCGCAAGTTGCACGAAGCCGTCGGCCAGCGCAAGCGCGCGGCGGGTCTGCACCTCGATTTCCGCCAGCGGCGCGACACCGCCCGGCGAGCCCTGCAATTCGATCAGCGCCAGCGTCGCCGACAGCGGCGCACGCAGGTCGTGCGAAAGGAAGTTCAGGGCCTCCTTTCGTTGGCGCTCCAGCGAGCGCAAATGCGCGGCGGCCATGGACAGCGCGCCCATGCGACGGTCAAGAAGGTCGCCGCCTGCCACCAGCGCGGCGCGGCGCTGTTCCGGCGGAAGTTGTTGTCGGGTGCGCTCGAATTCGCGTTCAAGGTACGTCAACGCCGTCTGCAGACGCTGCCAACTCCACAGCGGGTACAGCAGCAGAAGGCCCAGAAGCGCTGCGCCAGGCCTCCATAGAATGCCCGCCTGCAGCAGGAACCAGGCGGCGCACAAGGTGAGCGGCAGGAGAGCCAGCACGGCGACCGCGGCCACCTTCGGACGCGCGAAGCGGAGCGCCGCCGCACCGAGCATCAGGGCGCCCAGGGTCAAGGACGCAGCCTCCCACGGCATCGCCGCGCGCAGGTTGCGCCCTTCGCGAAGCGCAATCAACGCCTGCGCCGTGATCTCGACGCCCGGCATCAGCGCATCCTGTCCGGACACGGGCGTGGGATACGCGTCCATCAGCCCGGGAGCGGTCGCGCCGACAAGCACGATGGCCCCGCGCAGGGATGCGGCCGGCACGCGGCCCTCCAGCACCTCGAGATAGGAAACGCGCCGCACGCTCGCCGGCGGCCCGGCGTATGGGATCAGGTAGGGCTGCGAACGTCGCCACCAACCGGGCGTGCCGTCACCCGACGAGCCCGCGGCGGCGGGTGCCGCATCCGCTTCGCCGGCGACCTGCAGCAACGTCAACGCGAAGTGGTCCCACATCACGTTGCCGAAGCCCTCTCGCAGGAAGATGCTGCGAGCCACTCCGTCCGCGTCCAGTTCGACGTGCAGGTGGCCCACGCCTGCGGCAGCGCCGGCCAAAGCCGGCACCGGCAGCGAGACCATGGCATCGCCCGACTGCAACGGTGCCATGCGCAACGGCAGCGCGACCCGTCCATTGCGACGCATGGCCGCCGCAAGCAACCCGTCCCCTCGAGGATCGGGTTCCGAGAACATCAGATCCAGGCCGACGGCTCGCGGCCCGGCCGCCGTGAGCATGTCCAGCATGCGGGCATGCAACGCACGCGGCCAGGGCCAGCGCCCGAGCGCGGCCAGGCTGGCGTCGTCGATTCCCACGACAACGACGTCGCGAGGCGCGGCGCGCCCGCCGAGCCCAAGCAAGCGGTCCGCCATCAGCGCATCGATACGACCAAGCCCGTTGAACGAGCCAAGTACCGTGACCAGTGCGGCGAACAGCAGCAGCGCCGACTGCGCCCGCCGCCGACCGTAGAGGCTGCGCAACCGCCGAAGGCGCAACAGGCGCCCCATCAGTGACCCAACTGCACTCGCTCGCCCGTCGACATTTGCAGCGGGCTGCCGTCGCTGGCGCAGATGCTGGCGTCCGTGTTGACCAGGCGGGGTGGCGAAAACGCGGAACGCCGCCCCAGCGCATCGATGGCCTGCAGACGCAGCGCATAGGGCGCGCATCGCGGAGGCAACTTCAGCGGCGCCCGATCGCCGCCGACCTCGTCGTCCTGCACCACCGTGCCGAAGCCGGCATCGACAGCCACCTGTACCCGGTACCGATACCCCGGTTGCGCGATCCAGTGCACCTGCTGGCCGTCGGAAACGATGTCGTCGGCGCGTGGTACCGGGGGCAGCGGGACCACCTTGAAACGGCTGGGATCACCGAAGGGACCGCGCTCGAGGTGGCCATCCTGCTCGGGTGCCAGCGAGGCGACGCGCCAGTAGACTTCCCCGACTGGCAGGTCACGCATTTCGAAGCGGCAGCGCTCGCGTGCCTGCTCCGCATGCAGCAGCGGCTCGAAGCGCGAGTCGGCCGCCACCTGCAACAGGTAGGCCTGCGCCTGCGGTACATCCGTGCATCCGATCCGCACATGGTCCGGTGAGACGACTTCGCCGGGTGCCGGCATCTGCGCCAAGGGCGGCACCGGCGTGGTCTTGATCCACACGCTGCTTGATGCCTCGTTGCCAAGAAGACCGTCTTCGTCGATGGCCCGGGCTCGCAGGCGATAGCGCCCATCCGGCACCGCGTCGATCACGATCGGCAACGACTCTTCGGCGGACCAGAGCACACGCGTGAACGTGTCGTCGTCCGCAAGCTCCACGCGATACCGCGCGGCCCCGGCCATCGGCGCCAGTTGGAGGGCAGCAGGCATTTGCTCCACGCGGTTTTCCAGTCCCGAGAGGTCGGGCGCCGGCAACAGTGGCCTGGACACCGGCGTCGCCCCCTGGCGCACGACCGCCCCTTCGCCAGCGCTGACCTTCAAGGGCGCGTCGCCGCCACGGGCTGCGGCCTGCACCTCGATCCGGCCTTCGACCACATCGGCCGAGCTACGTGCCGCCCTCTCCGGCACCGATACGCCGAAGCGTGTTCCTCGCACGCCGGTCGTCGCCAAAGGCGTCTTCACCTGGAAGCGCGAACCAGGCGGCTGCGGCGTCACCGTGGCGTCGACTCGGCCCTGATCCAGCTCGATCAACGTGTTGCGACGCTGCGCAGCCGGCAGGTCGCGCAGGCGCAGCAACTTGGTGCGGCTGTCGGCCTGCAACTGCAGCAACGATCCGTCATGCAGCCGCAGGCTCACGAAGCCTTGCGCGCCCACCTCCAATGCCGCGCCCTCGGTCACCGAGTCGCCGATGTGCAGGGCGACGCCGTCCGCGCGCACCGGCCCGCGAACGTATTCCGCCCGAGCGGGCATGACCGTGCCCTTGAGCAACGATGCGGGCAGCAGCAATCGCTGCCCGGGCTGCAGCCGCGACGGGCGCTGCAACTTGTTGACGCGCGCGACCTCCGGCCATTGGCGAGCATCCTCCAACAGTCGCTCGGCGATCACGTACAACGACTCGCCGCGCTGCACGTCATACGGAAGCATCTCTTCGGAGCACGCGGCGCTCGTCGCGACAAGCGCGGCGGCGGCGGCACCCAGCCGCAGCAGCCTCATGTCGAGATCCCCGCCGTCGACGGCTCCGAGGCAAGGACCTCCAGCCGATAGCCGTGGCCGTAGACGGCGCTCAGGCGATACCCGCGCTCCGGCCGCAGACCCAGCTTGCTGCGCACCGCGGACACATGCGTGTCGAGCGTACGAGTCGGAAGATCGCCCTCGCGGCCCCACACCGCCTGCATCAAGTAGTCGCGCGAAAGCACCTGCCCCAGGCGCATGAACAGGCAATGCGCGACTTCGAACTCGCGCTGCTTCAGCACGATCGGATGCCCGCGGTAAGACACCGAGCGCGATGACGGTTGCAACAGGAAGTCTCCATGTTGCAGCCCCGCGGCCTGGCCGGGGTAGGCGCGGCGCAGCAGCGCCAGCACGCGAGCCTTCAGCTCGGCGCCGCGAACCGGCTTGACGACATAGTCGTCGGCGCCGGCGCTCAAGGCCTGCACGACGTCGCGCTCGTCGTCGCGTTGCGTGACGAAGATCACCGGGCTCTGTGTCCGGTGTCCCAGGCGAAGCGTGCGCAGCACGTCCAGGCCAGGCATGTCAGGCAGTTCCCAGTCGATCAGGAACAGGTCGAACGAGGCCTGCTGCACGGCGCGGAGCAATCCTGCCCCGGTGCTGAAGCGGTGGCAGGAATATCCGAGCGCCTGCACTGCGTGGGACAAAAGGTCGAGCTGGTGAATATCGTCGTCGAGGACTGCGACCTGCATGGCTGTGAATCTCAGGGAAAGGCAGATGAAGCGAAAGCGTGCATTGAGCCGCCAGCCGGCGGCTGGTCCAGGGTGTGCGCCACCAAACGCTTGACCAGCGCATGGCCGCGCCAAATGGCCCGGGCGCATGAACGATGTCATGAACGGCTGCGGTGAAGCGGCCCGCTGCCGACCCGCGCCAAAGCCGCCGCCACCAAGCGGCCGCCCTTTGCAACCGCATCGTCAAATGCCGTTGCGACCTCGCGCGAATCCGTTCAAGGATGCGCAGCGGTGACGGTGCGCAAGGAAGGATGGTAGCCGAGAGGCCACCACGCCCGCTTGGAGCGGGAGCAACACGGGCGGTGAGGAGACGACGTCGACCTCGACAAGGTCTGCCTGCGCGCAACCGCCGAAGTCTGCCGGCGTGCAGGCTTGCCGGCAAGCGTCCTGGTGTTTCAGCGTCGCGCCGAATTCGGAGCACAGAGGAGATTCGTGGATGTACAAGGGGATACGACAGGATCCGCCCCACGGCGCGACTGTCAGAATCCGCGAACCCGAACCGCCAGCGAGCGCCCCCGATGAAGTTCATGCACGAAGACCTGGTGTCGGAGTTCGGCAGCGGAGGCGGCAGGCCGTCCGGCGCGTCCCGCAGCACCTACTCCGCCATCTGCACCACGCTGGCGGCGTACGAGGTGACCACCAACAAGAAGAAGGCCGAGAACTACATCACGCCGGCGGGCGAGACGCTGCTGGTCAAGCTCGAAGGCCTGATCAGGGAGTTCGTCGACGTGCGCCATCCGGGCGGCAGCAAGATGGACGGCAAGAAGACCAGGGAGGTCGATGCAGTCAGGGAGCTGCGCGACGCGCTCGTCGAACTGGAGCCGGTGCGCAGGATCTCGCGCCTGCTCAACACCTATTCGACCCTCTCGAGCCATCCCCATGGCGGCAACAGCGACCTGATCCGCAACTCGATGGCCGGCTGGATCGACCTGCTCTCGCGCGACGTCTACAAGCTCGTGATCTCGGGCGACAACCGCATCAACGCGCAGGTCACCTCCGACAAGAAGCTGGCCATCCACTTGCCGAACTTCTTCGCGACGACCTTCAAGGTCTTCACGCGCGGCGAGTACGTGCCCGTCGGCATCCTGGTGCACGAGTACCACCACCACCTCACCCGCGGCACGGTTCCCGCCGCGTCGGTCTACCCGGACGAATTCGTCGCCCACTGGAAGCAGTACGACGCGATGGGCATCATCGTCCCCACGGGCCGATCCGCGTGCGTGGCGGCGCTGAACACCTGGCTGCTCGACGATCCGCGCGGCTACAAGCGGCGCTTCGAGGTGCCCATCGGGTCGGAATTCGCCGGCCCGGAAGCGACGGGCGCGGCTTTCTGGGCGAATCACTTGGACAACGCTCGCTGACCCCGCGCCATCGGTCAATCGCGACGGTGCGACACGAAGCCGCGCATGCGTGCGTGCGTGCGTGCGTGAAGCATCGCGGCGAAGCTCGCCTGCTAAGTAATCGTTCAGCGGTAGGAACTTCTGCAAGCGTGAGGCCGCTGCCTGAGCGGAACGTCCGGAGGACTCGGCCTCGCCTGTCGAGGGCATCGACCTTGCTCGGAAGAAGCACCCCCGGCAAGCGCGTCGACCGAAGACGCCCCGGACATTCTTCAACCTCAAGGAGTTCCCAACATGGCAAACAATCAAGGCGGCAATCGCGGCGGCAACCAAGGCAGCGAAGGCTCGCGCCAGCAGTCCCAGGGCGGCGGCTCGCAAGGCCAGCAAGGCGGCGGCCGCGGCTTCGCCGGCATGGACCCCGAGCGCCAGCGCGAGATCGCCGCCGAAGGCGGACGCGCCGCGCACGCGAGCGGCAATGCCCACGAGTTCAATTCCCGCGAGGCGCGCGAAGCCGGCTCGCACAGCCATGACGGCGGCCAGCAGAGCCAGCAAGGCGGATCGCGCGGCCAGCAGGGCGGCGGCGGACAGGGCGGACGCGGCGAGTCGCAGCAGAGCCAGCAAGGTGGTGGCCGCGGACAGCAGGGCGGTGGCCAGGGCGGCCGCGAGCAACAAAGCCAGGGCGGCGGTTCGCAAGGTCAGCAAGGCGGCGGCCGCGGCTTTGCCGGCATGGACCCCGAACGCCAGCGCGAGATCGCGTCCGAAGGCGGACGCGCGGCGCACGCCAGCGGCAACGCGCACGAGTTCAACTCGCAGGAAGCGCGCGAGGCCGGCTCGCACAGCCGTGACGGTGGCAAGAGCGGCGGCTCGCGCTAAGCGCTGCTGCCGATTCGGAGCCGCCCTCGTCCGGGGGCGGCTCCTTTTTTCGGAGTCCCCCGGGAATTCTCCGGGAGGCGATGGCAAAGCACCCGGGTCGCGCGGGTGCAGCGCGTGCCACACAGGAGGACGCGCTCCCTGGCGAGCGTCAACTCCCCTGCGGCGCACCCCATGATCCACCCCACCCTGCTTCGTCCAGCCACCGCACGCACCGAGCGCGCAACCATCGTGGTGCTGAGCCACCTGCGCTGGGGCTTCGTCTTCCAGCGCCCGCAGCACGTGCTGACGCGCCTCGCGGCGCAGTGCGACATCCTGTTCGTCGAGGAGCCGGTCCGCGATGCCACGGCACCGCGGCTGTCCATCACGGCGGTCGCGCCGGGCGTCGAGGTGGTCACGCCCCACCTGAGCGATCCCGCGCCGGGCTTTGCGGACGTTCACTTCCAGCCGCTCGGGCGGATGCTCGGCGAGTTGCTGGCGCAGCGCCGCATCAGCTCGCCGCTGGTCTGGTTCTACACGCCGATGGCGCTGCCGATCCTGAAGTACCTGGAGCCTTGCGGCGTCGTCTACGACTGCATGGATGACCTGGCGTCGTTCCGGTTCGCGCCGCCCGAACTGATCCGGCGCGAGGGCCGGCTGCTGGACCTGGCCGACGTGGTGCTCACCGGCGGCCCGTCGCTGCACGCCGCGCGCAAGGGCCGCCGGCCCGATGCGCACTGCCTGCCGAGCGCGGTGGACGTTGCGCACTTCGCGCGATCGGGCCTGGACGCTCGCGCAGACGCGGCCGCCACCGCGGCTGCGATGCACGAGGGCATCCCTGGAGCGCGGCTGGGCTTCATGGGCGTCATCGACGAGCGCCTGGACCTGCATCTGCTGGACGACCTCGCCTGGCACCGGCCCGACTGGTCGTTCGTCATGGTCGGCCCCGTCGTCAAGATCGATCCGGCCAGCCTGCCCAACCGTCCCAACATCCACTGGACGGGCATGGCCGCCTACGCGGTCTTGCCGTACCTTCTGCCGCATTGGGACCTGGCATTGATGCCCTTCGCCCTCAACGAGGCCACGCGCTTCATCAGCCCCACCAAGACGCTCGAGTACCTGGCCGGCGGGCTCGCCGTCGTGAGCACGCCGGTGCCCGACGTCGTCTCCCTCTACGGCCATGTCGTGCGGGTCGCCTCGGGCGCCGACGGCTTCGAACGGGCCATCGAGCAGGAGCTGGCGCGACCCGCCGCGAACGATCCGAAGCATGTCCAGGAGGTCGACTCGCTGCTGCGATCGTCGACCTGGGACGCGATGGTGTCGCGCGTGGCGGCCGCGATCCAGCCCTGGCTGGGCGAGCCATCGCAAGAGACATCCGACCGCAGCCGCGGGAGCGTCGTGCGCGAGCCGGCGGCCGCGCGCGCCCAGGACACACGTCCCGTCAGCAACTGAGGCGGCTGCGCGGTCAGGCCGGCACGCCCGCGCCGATGGCCGTGCGGGGCTTGCAGGGCAGGCGCACCAGCACGGTCGTCCCGGCATCCGGTGCGGACTCCACCTGCAGCAGTCCGCCGATGCTGCGCACCCGTTCGGCCATGCCGCGCAGGCCCCAGCCGCTGGGGTGGCGCGAGACGTCGAAGCCGACGCCGTCGTCCTCCACGGACAACTGCAATTCGTCATGGCGGCGCGTCAGCGTCACCGAGACATTGCGTGCACGGGCGTGCTTGACCACGTTGGTCAGGCTCTCCTGCGCGACCCGGTACAGCGCCGACTCGCTCTCCTCGTCGAAGCGCTCGTCGCCCAGCTGCAGCAGCAGCGCCTCGGCCGCGATGCCCGATTGGCGCGACCAGTCCGCCACGATGCCGGGCAGCGCGCCGGCCAGCCCCAGTTCGTCCAGCACCACCGGCCGCAGCGCGGCGATGATGTCGTCCAGCTCGCGATCGACCTCGGTGGTGATGGCGTCCAGGTGGTCGATGCGCTCGCGCAGCTGCGGGTCGTCGACGGCCGGCGCGAGCGCGCTCAGCGCGAGCTTGAGCGCCGTCAGGTACTGGCCCAGCGAATCATGCAGCTCGCGGGCGATGCGGCGCCGCTCGTCCTCCTGCGAGCGCGAGAGGCGGTGCAGCAATTCCTGCTGCAGGATGGCGGCCTGCGCCAGCGCGGTGGTGCGCTGGTCGACCTCCGCCTCCAGCGCGTGGCGCGCGGTCTGATGGCGTTCGATGTCCGTGGCCGATCCGAACCATTGCTCCACGCGCCCGTCGCGCCGAGGCATCGGCGACATGCGGGCGATGAACCAGCGATAGACGCCATCGTGCCGGCGCAGGCGGAACTCGTGCGGCGAGAGACGGCTGCCGCTGACGGTGTCGCGCATCCAGGCCTGCGTGTCTTCGCGGTCTTCCGGGTGGACGAAGCTCATGTCGTCCTGCTCGCTCTCGTCGCCGGTGAAGCGCCGCCACTGCTCGCTGCGCCACTCCACCCGGCCGTGGGCGTCGGTGCGCCACAGGATGTCCGGCACGAGGTTGGAGATCGCCTTGAACTGGGCCTCGCTGGCCGCCAGCGCCGCCGTGCGCGAGGCCACCTGTGCCTCGAGCTCGCGGTTGTGGTCGGTCAGGCGCCGATGCAGCGCGCGCCGGTCGCGCGACAGCCGCATGTGCGCGCCGACCCGCGCGAGCAGGCCGCTGGCCGCGAACGGCTTGACGATGACGTCGTCCGCCCCGGCCTCGACCGCGTCGGCATGTGCCAGATCGCGCGCATCGGAGGACAGCAGCAGCGCGGGCACGACAGCGCCCTGGCTCGATGCGCGCAGACGGCGCATGAACTCCAGCCCCGGCAGCTGGGCGTTCTCGCGATCGACCAGCACGAGGTCGGGCGTGCGCTGCCGCACCGCGGCCAGCGCGTCCGTTCCGGCGGCCAGCGACTGCACGCGGTAGTGCGAGCGGAGCAGGCCGGTCACGTAGTGACGCAGTTCGCGGTGCTCGATCGCGACGACGATGCGCTCGCGCGTCGTCGGGCCGACGACGCCTTCGGGTTCGCCGTCGGTCTCGGGCCGGCCTTCGGGCAGCGTCCAGTCCAGCGCGCCCGGGCGGCGCACCCGCGCCGCGCGCGTCGGCAGATCGGCCACGTAGCGATGCGGCACCGCGCGCCCCGGGCGCCCCAGCATCGGGATGCAGACGCGAAAGCGCGAGCCCTGGCCGGGCGTGCTGGTGGCCTCGATGTCGCCGCCGTGCAGGTGCACCAGCTCGCGCACCAGGGCCAGACCCAGGCCGCCGTCGCGGCCGTGCGCGTGCTCGAAGCGGTCGAACAGCCGCGGCAGCTCGCTCGGCTCGATGCCCCGCCCGGTATCGGCCACCTCGAGGGTCACCAGGCCGGTCTGGGCGCGCAGGCTCACGCGCACTTCGCCGCCCGAGCTGAACCGCAGGGCGTTGCCCAGCAGGTTGACGACCACCTGCTCCCACTGCAGACGATCGACGACCACGGGTTGCGGCAGCGGCGGGCAGTCGATGGCGAGCGCGATGCCGGCCGCGGTCGCGGCGCCCTGGAACAGGCTCGCGATATCGCGCGTCATCGCGGCGATGTCGATCGGCAGCAGCACTGGCTCGACCCGGCCGGCGTCGATGTGCGCCAGGTCGAGCAAGGCCTCGACCAGCCACTTCAGCCGATGGCCGTGCCGCAGCGCGACCTTCAGGCTGGTATCGCCGCCGTGCCGCTCCACCGCCGCCTCGAGCGGCCCGAGGATGAGCGTCAGCGGCGTGCGGATCTCGTTGCTGACCTTGCCGAAGAAGGCCGAGACGTTCTGCTCCCGCCGCGCGAGCTCTTCGGCGCGCGCCTGCGCGGCCCTGGCCTGCTGCGCGCGGTCGAAGGCGTCGGCCAGCGACTGCGCGATGCTCGCGATGAGCAGCGCCCGCGCCGCCGTGTCCGCGCCGAGCGTCTCCAGCCACAGCCAGCCCACGACCTGCGTGCCGCCGGTCAGCAGCGGGACGACGTGCCGCCCGGCCGTCAGCCCGGCGTCTTCGGCCGGGGACGGCGGCCGAGGCGAGGCCACATCGGGTGACGGCTCCAGCCAGCGCGGCGGCGGCACGCCGCCCGGCGACGCCCCCGCGCAGGCGGTCATGGCGGCGCGCATGTCCGGCGTCTCGGCTCGATAGACCGCCGCGAGCGGCATGTCGCGACAGTGTTGGACGACCAGCTCGACGACGGCGCGCGCACTGTCGAGAAAGCCCGTGCCGGTCGTGCGGCACGTGCCGATGGCGTGCAGGCAGCGCAGGTAATCGGCCGCGCGGTGATCGGCATCGGCCATCGCGTCGTCGGTCGGCAAGAGTTTCAAGAGGAGCTCCGGCATGCCGCAGTTCATTCCAACTTCTCCGTGCGCGGCGCCCGCCAGCTGTCGATGATAGGACTCGACCGGGCAAACGAGTGGCCTCGGGCTCCCGGGCTTTCCCCGGCAGCGCCCCGGAATGAATGCGGGGGCTCGGCAAGGACAGCGCTTTGGCCGCGAACGCAGGCCCAGAATGCGAATTGCCGATCCATCCACATCATGCCCTCTTCCCAATCCTCGCCCTGGCGCGTCCTGCTGGCCGACGACCACGCCATGCTGCGCGAAGGCCTGGCGCTGCTTGTCAACTCCCAGCCGGACATGGAGGTCGTCGGCCAGGCCGGCGACGCCAAGGAAGCCATCCTGCTGGCGCGCACGCTGCAGCCCCACATCGCGGTGATCGACGTGTCGATGCCCGAGGGCGGCGGTGCCGAGGCCGCCGCGGCGATCGTGCGCGACTCGCCCGATGTGCGCGTGCTGGCCTTGACGCGGCACGCCGACCAGGCGTCGCTGCGAAAGATGCTGGCCGCCGGAGCCTCCGGCTATGTCGTCAAGCGCGCCGCGGCCCAGGCCTTGATCGGTGCGATGCGTTCGGTGCTGGCGGGCGGCACCTATGTCGATCCGACCCTGGCCGGCGACCTGGTCGCGCGTGCCATCCAGCCGCCTGGCGTCGTTCCCACGAACACCCGGCGCGGCGCCATCCTGAGCGAACGCGAGGAAGAAGTACTGCGCCAGATTGCCTGGGGCAAGAGCAACAAGGAGGTGGCCTCGGCGCTGGGCATCAGCGTCAAGACGGCCGAGGGCTACCGCGCGAACGCGCTCGAAAAGCTCAAGCTGCGCACGCGCAGCGACATCCTCAAGTACGCCTTGTCGCAGGGTTGGCTGGCGGACGAGGACGAATTCCGCTGAGCTCCCGGGCCGCTCGATCGAGCTCGTCGATGGCTTGTCCGGCCAGGGAGGCTTTCCCCGGGTTGGCCGCCGACCCGCCATCCGCACACCGCCTCGAGCGAGCGCACTGGCCCGGGATGTGCCTTTGAACGGGCGAGCGCAACACGACGTGCTCGACCGCCGCCGTTTCTGGATCCAGTCGGCCGCAAGAGAAACACCCATCCATGCCTCCCAGCCGCTGACGAATCGAGAACGGAGCACAGCATGCAACGCAAAGAAGCCATCCTGCTGGCGGCCACCGAACATTTCGGCCGCTTCGGATTCCGTGGCGCCAGCCTGCGCGACATCGCGCGCGACGCGGGCGTCTCGCTGACGCTCCTGAACCACCACTTCGGCAGCAAGGCCAGCCTGCTGTCGTCGGCCGTCGCTTCGCAAGGCCGGCGTCTGGACGAGCGGGCGGCCGCGCTGGCGGCCGTGCAACGCCGCCCGGCGGGCACCTGGGACGTGCAGGAACTCGTGCAGGCCTGGGTCCGCACGGACGCCTCGACGGCCGCCACGCGCGACGGCCGCCTGTTCCTGCAGCTGGTCGCCCGCATCGGCGACGACACCTCGCACGAGTTCGATCCGGCGATCCGCGCGGGCCTGGACCGCGCGGCGCCGGTCTTCATCGACGCGCTGCAGCGCTGCCAGCCCGAGGCCTCCCGGAGGGCGGCAGAGTCGGCCTGTCTTTGGGTCTGCGCCGCGATCCACCGGTTCCTGCTGGGGCCGCAGCCCTTGTCGGATGACGCCGGGGCCGACGGCGCACTGGATGCCGCGGCCCCGGACCAGGAGCGGCTGATCCGCTTCCTGACTGCCGGCGTCGAGGCGGCGCTGGCCGTGAGCGAGCCGGCCCATCCGGCCATCAATGGCTTCGCGACGACGCCGCAGGCGCAGGAGTCCGTGCTGACGGCCTGAAGCGCCTCAGCCGGCGGGAGGCCCCGCGTTCGCGGCGGCCAGCGGCAGCCGCACGATGAAGGTGCTGCCCTTGCCGGGACCGTCGCTCGCCGCGCCCACGCTGCCCTCGTGCAGGGTCACCACGCTGCGCACCAGCGCCAGGCCGATGCCCAGGCCGGCCGCGCCAGCCTCGCCGCTGCGCCAGAACGTGTCGAACAGCGAACCCAGGGTGGCGTCGTCGAGTCCGCGTCCATCGTCGCTCACCTCGATGACGCACTGGCCGTGCTCCGCGCGGGCGCGCAGCTGCACGTGCCCGCCGTCGTCCGTGTAGCTCGCGGCATTGACCAGCAGGTGCGACAGCGCCCGGCCCAGGCGCTCGGGGTCGGCCTGCAGCCAGAGGGTCTCGTCCGGCAGGCTCACGCGCAGTTCGTGCCGGTGGCGCTGGAGCACGGGCCGCGCCGTCACCAGGGCGCGATCCACGACGTCGGCCAGGCGTGTCGCCCGCGTCTCGATCGACAGGCGGCCCAGCCGCTGGCGCGAGACGTCCAGCAGGTCGTCCAGCAGACGGCGCATGGCCTGCGCCTGGTCGGCGACCACGGCGCGGGCGCGCGCCTGGCCTGCGTCGTCGAGCGCATCCGGGCCGTCGAGCAGCGAAGCGGCGTCGGTGATCGCCGCCAGCGGATGGCTCAATTCCTGCGCCAGCGTGGCCAGGAACCTGTCCTTGGCCAGATCCGCCGCAGCGAGCTGGCGCCGCGCGCGCTGGTTGTCCTCGAGCGCGGTCACGAGTTCGCCGCGGCTGGCCGCCACTTCTTCGCGCGCCCGGCGCACGTCGCTCTGGTCGCGCAGGATCTTGACGAAGCCGATCGTCTCGCCGTCGTCGCCGCGCATCGGCATCAGCGCACCGGTGGCCCAGAAGCGCTCGCCGCTCTTGCGCTGATGCTGGCGCTCGTCCATCGCCCGTCCCTTGGCCAGCGCCTGCGCGGCCTCCTGCTCGGGGACGCCCCGCGCGCGCTCCTCGTCGATGAAGATGACGTCGCACGAATGCCCGAGCATCTCGGATTCCGACCATTCCAACAGGCGCTCCGCGCCCGAGCTCCACGACGTGACGCGGCGCGCCAGGTCGGTCGCGAAGATCGCGTACTCGGTGGCGTTGTCGATGATCAGGCGCAAGTGCTCCTCGCTCCGGCGCAGCGCCTCCTCGGCCCGCTTGCGCTCGGTGACGTCGATGCACACGGCCAGCAGGCCGCCGCGCGCATCGTCGCCGGAGAGCACGTGCGAGGCGCTGTCGTGCATCCACACCACCGACCCGTCCGCACGCAGCATCCGCGTGTGCACGTCGAAGCTTCCGGTGTCCGGCAGCGTTGCCAGCAGGCGCTCGGTGCGGGCCCGGTCGTCGCGGTGGACGATGTCGAGCATCGAGCGCCCGGCCAGATCCTCCTCGCGGTAGCCCAGGGCCTCGCACAGGTAGCGGTTCGCGAAGGTGATGACGCCCGAGATGTCGGCCTGCAGCAGCCCGACGGCCGCCTTGTTGGCCACCGCGCTGAAGCGCTCCTCGGACATGCGCAAGGCCTTCTGGCTGTGCTTGCGCTCGGAGATGTCGACCAGCGTCAGAACGATGCCGGCGACGCGAGCTTCGCTGGTGCGGTAAGGGAGCATGCGCGCCAGGTACCAGCGCTTGCGTGCGTCGCTGACTTCGCGTTCGATGGGCACCAGCTCCTTGAGCACGCGCCGCGCATCGGACTCGAGTTGCGGGTAGTCGAGCTGGCTGGTCAGGTGCGCCAGCGGCCGTCCGATGTCGGTCGGGATCAGGTTGAAGAGCGCGACGGCCGGCGGCGTGTAGCGCGTCACGCCCAGCTCGCGGTCCAGGAACACCGTGGCGATGGCGGTCGCGTCCATCAGGTTCTGCAAGTCGCTGTTGGCATGCCCCAGCTCGTCCACCCGGCTCTCGAGCTCCTGGTTGACCGTCGTCAGCTCCTCGTTGACCGAGCGCAGCTCCTCGCGGCTGGTCTCGGACTCCTCGGTGGCCGAACGGAGCTCCTCGTTGATGGTCTGCAGTTCTTCGTTGCTGGCCTTGAGCTCCGCGGTCGAGGCCTCGTACTCCTCGACGGTGTCGCGCAGGCAGGACTTCAATCGACCGATCTCGCGATCCGCCAGGTCCGCCAGCGGCTGCGGATCGGCTTGCGAACCGGCCGGAGACGGCCTCGCGCCGTCGGCCCCTTCGGGGCGGGGGTCGATGATGACCAGGCACATGTCGGGCGCCACGTCCGACATGGGAATGACGGCCAGGCTCACGGCCTCCGTCCGGCCGTGGGTGTCGACGGCCACGGGCCCCGCCTCGGCCCGCGCCTCGGTTGCCAACGCCTGGTAGAACGCGGCGCGCAGCGGCGTGCACAGCGCGGGATGGATGAGCTCGAAGACATCGTTGCTCGACTCGCCCCCGGTGAATCGAAGGTAGCGGCCGGCGCTGCCTGACAGGTGCATGACCGCATGGTCGCCATCGACCACGAGCGACGGCGGCGCCAGCAGTTCCACCATCTTCAGGTGCAGTTGCGACCACGACGGCGGCCGTGTGCCCGAAGCGCCGACACCCGGCGCGCCGATCATGTCGAACCCGCCGTCCGCAGCCGGCGGCGGCTTCGACGCGGCGGAGCGCAGACGAGCGACCGCATGCTCGTGGGACAGGGATCGTTCCGGTCGCACGCCATGGAGGCCATGCTGCTCGTCGACAACATGGAACAGTCCGCCATCGCCCTCTTGCACGCTCTCGGACGCCCCCAGGAAAAGCCGCCCCGCGGGCATCAAGGCGAAGTGCGCGGCCTCGAGCACCCGCCGGCGTGCCGGGCCATCGAGGTAGATCAGCAAGTTGCGGCAGGAAACGAGATCCAGCCGCGCGAACGGGGAGTCCTTCAGGATGTCGTGCACGGCGAACAGCGCCATCTCGCGCAACTCGCGGCGCACGCGGTAGCCCCGCTGCTCGCGCGTGAAGAATCGCCGCAGGCGCTCCTCGGACACGTCGGCGGCGATGGTGGACGGATAGACCCCCTCGCGGGCCACGCGGATCGCGTCCTCGTTGATGTCGGTGGCGAAGATCTGGATCCCGGCCGGCGCCTCCAGCGTGCGCGCATGCTCGGCCAGCAGCATCGCGATCGAATAGGCCTCCTCGCCCGTGGCGCAGGCCGGCACCCAGACCCGGATCACGCCGCCGGCGCCCTTGTCGCTGAACAACGCGGGGATCTGCCGTTCGAGCGCCTCGAAGCACTCGCGGTCGCGAAAGAAGTTGCTGACGCTGGCCAGAAGATCCTGCAGCAGCGCCTTCGCCTCGCCCGGCTGCGAGCGCAGGCAAGCCAGGTATTCGCCCATGTCCCGCAGCCCGTTGACGCGCACGCGCCGCCTGATCCGCTGACCAAGCGTGCCGCGCTTGTAGCTCGAGAAGTCGAAGCCGGTGCGCTCGCGCAGGAGACTCGAGACGTCGCGCAGTTCGTCCTCGGTGATGGCCTGGTCGGCGGCACCGCCGCCGGCGCGCTGCCCGCGTTCGAAGTAGCGTGCAAGACGCTCGGGCATCTGCGCGGCGCGCAGCACCCAGTCGACCGTGCCGGTGGCGATCGCCGCCTGCGGCATGCCGTCGTGCTGCGCCTGCGCGGGATCCTGCGCGATCGTCAAGCCGCCGTGCTCCTTGATGCGCTTGATGCCGATCGCGCCATCGCTGTCCAGCCCCGACAGCACGACGGCGGCGGCGCACGGGCCGTGCGAATCGGCCAGCGTCCGGAAGAACAGGTCCACGGCGACGCGGCCGCGCCGGTCTTCGGGAAGCGGGCCCAACTGCAGCTCGCCATCCACCATCTGCAGGACATGGCGCGGCGGTATCACGTAGACGGTGTCGGCGCGCACCTCGACCGCGTCGCGCACCTGTTGCACCGGCATGTCGGTGTGTCGCTGCAGCAGCTCGGCCAGGGTGCTCTCGTGCTCCGGCGCCAGGTGCAGGATGACGACGTAGGCCAACCCGCAGGGCCGCGTCTGCTGCAGGAATTCCACCAACGCGGGGATGGCGCCGGCCGAGCCGCCGAGCCCCACGACGGGTTGCAGCGCATGGCCCGCGCCAGTGAGCGACTGCCCGGGCTCGTTGGCCGGCGCCTGCTCGGTGCCCCCGGGGCTCTGCTCTGTCATCTGGGTCTGCTCCCGCGCGTGCTGCGCTGCCATTCGAGACGAGTCGATCACTCTACTCCGGCGAGGCAGCCACGATGCCCGCGGATCGATCGTCCGGTCATCGAAGGGCGGCGCAGTGCTCGGCTGGGATTGCCCATTGCTGGAGGGCGTCCGGCGCTCGAACCCCGCGTGTCGCTGCAACTCTCTTCCAGGAAGGCCCACTCATGTTCTCGCACAACAAACGTCTGCAATACACCGTCCGCGTCACCGAATCGAATCCGGGACTCGCCAACCTGATGCTCGAGCAATTCGGCGGACCGCAAGGCGAGCTGGCGGCGGCCTGCCGCTATTTCACGCAGTACCTCGCGGAAGACGACCCCGGCCGGCGCGACATGCTGATCGACATCGCCACCGAGGAGCTGAGCCACCTCGAGGTGATCGGGACCATCGTGGCCATGTTGAACAAGGGCGCCAAGGGGCGCCTGTCGGAAGCGACCGAGAGCGAAGCGGAGTTGTACCGCTCGATCAGCGGCGGCGGCAACGACTCGCACGTGACCCAGGTGCTCTATGGCGGCGGCCCGGCGCTTGTCAATTCGGCGGGCGTCCCGTGGACGGCCGCCTACATCGATTCCATCGGCGACCCGACCTGCGACCTGCGCTCCAACATCGCCGCGGAGTCGCGCGCCAAGATCGTCTATGAGCGTCTGATCAGCTGCACCGACGACCCGGGCGTGAAGGAAGCGCTCGGCTTCCTGATGACGCGCGAGGTGTCGCACCAGAAGTCGTTCGAGAAGGCGCTGTACTCGATCCAGCCGAACTTTCCGCCGGGCAAGAAGGCGCCGCGCGAGGACTTCGCGTCGGTCTACTTCAACATGTCCACCGGCGATGGCGAACAGCGCGGGCCGTGGAACGCGAGCCCGGCCTTCGACTTCCGCGAGGCGCAGCCCGCGGTCGACGGCGGCGACGGCAACTTCATGGTGTCGCTGAAGGGGGCCGAAGTCGCGGCGGTGGCGGCCATGGCCGAGCGCCTGAAGTCGGACCCCGAGTCGGACCCGGTGACGGGCGCGGAGCTGGGTGCCGGCTCGCTGGACGACGACGAACTTGCCGGCGGCGGCCCGGCCGCCTGATGCGTCCGCACCGACACCACGCGCACGGCCGCCCGCGCCGGGCGACCCTGCGCCGCCGCGTGCCATGAACACGGCGACGCTGGCCGCCACGCCCGCGGACCGCGCGTTCGCGAGCCTCGAGTCCGTCCATCGTTCGATCCCCGTGCCCGCGGCCGGCTCCGGCTGGGCGGCGCGCGCGCGCCGCCTCGCGTCGTTCGCCGGGCCCGGCTATCTCGTGGCCGTGGGCTACATGGATCCGGGCAACTGGGCCACGTCTCTGGCGGCGGGCTCGCGCTACGGCACGGGCCTGCTGGGCGTCATCGTCGCCGCCAACCTGATGGCCATGCTCTTCCAGGCCGCCGCGGTGCGGCTGGGCGTGGCGGGCGGCATCGACCTCGCACGGGCGTGCCGCGACCACTTCCCGCGCTGGGCCAACACCGGGCTCTGGCTGGGCTGCGAAACCGCCATCGTCGCCTGCAACCTGGCCGAGGTGCTGGGCATGGCGATCGGATTGCAGTTGCTGTTCGGGCTGCCGATGGCGGCTGGCGTGGTCCTGACCGCGCTCGACGTCTCCCTCGTGCTGGCGCTGCAGCGGCGCGGCTTTCGGTGCGTGGAAGCCGTGGTGGCCGCGCTGGTGGGCGTGGTCGCGCTGTGCTTCGTGGCCCAGCTCGCGTGGGCGCATCCCGTGCTGTCCGACGTCGCGCGCGGCGCGCTGCCGGGGCTTCACAGCCTGGCCGACGGCAACTTCATCTACCTGGCGGTGGGCATCGTCGGCGCCACGGTCATGCCGCACAACCTCTACCTGCACTCGGCGATCGTCCAGACCCGGCGCCACGGCACGTCCGCCCAAGGCACGCGGCAGGCGATCCGCTGCGCCACGATCGACTCGAACCTGGCGCTGGCCCTGGCCACCTTCGTCAACATCGCCATCCTCGTGGTGGCGGCAAGCGCCTTCCACCGCGCGGGCCAGCCCGCGGTGACCGACCTGTCGCAGGCCTACCGGCTCATCGCGCCGCTGCTGGGCGTGGGCATCGCCAGCCTCGTCTTCGGCGTCGCGCTGCTCGCCTCGGGCCTGAGCGCGTCGGTGACCGGCACGCTGGCCGGCCAGGTGGTGATGGAGGGCTTCCTGGCGTGGAAGCTCTCGCCCGGACTGCGCGCCCTGGCGACGCGCGCGCTGGCGATCGGACCCGCGTTGGTGGCCGCCGCCTGCTTCGGCACCGCCGGCGCCACCAAGCTGCTGGTGTTCAGCCAGGTGGTGCTGTCCATGCAACTGCCCTTCGCGCTGGTGCCGCTGCTGTGGTTCACGACGCGGCGGCGCTGCCTCGGAGTGCACGCATTCGGACGCCGCACGTCAGCGCTGCTGTGGGCGGCCGCAGGCTGCGTGATCTCGCTCAACCTCTGGATGCTCGCCAAGTTCGTCGCCGAACCGTGAACCGCGACGCCTCAACCCTTCCACTTCGGACACATGACATGACCCGCAAGGACTCCCCATCGGCCGACGGCAGCCAGCGCGCTTCCGAGAACCGGACCACGCACAACCAGAGCATCGACACCGACGGCGAGCGCCAACCCGGCGGCGCCGTGCAGCCGCGCGTCGAACCGCAGCTCCCGCACGACATCGACGAATCGGTGCACAGCCAGGCGCGCGCCTCGGCGCGGCAGGCCGAAGTGGGCGAGCAGGCCTACGAGGACACCTTGTCGCCGTCGCAGGACACGGACCGCGGCCCGGTGCTGGACAAGCTCTACAAAGGGGCCGTCGCACCCGACCGCGGCAAGGGCCCGCCGCGCCAATAGGTGGCGAGCTGACCGGGCGGCTGGACTGAACAGGCGCTTGCGGAAAGGCTCACACGATCTTGCCGACATTCTTGCGGCGCCGGCGAGGGTCTGATCGAGCGTCAAGCGGCGGTGCCCCTTGGCAAGTCAGTTGCCAGCGGTGACCGTCGATCCAGGAGCTGCCCATGACTTTTGAATATCCGCGCCCGCAACTCGTCCGCCAGCAGTGGGCATCCCTGAACGGCGCGTGGCGTTTCGCGTTCGACCCGGAACAACGCTGGCAGACGCCGTCTGAAGTGGCCGACTGGCCACTGTCGATCCAGGTTCCCTATCCGCCCGAGAGCGAGGCCAGCGGCGTGGCGGACCGCGGCTTCCACGCCTGCTGCTGGTACCAGCGCGACGTGCAGATCGCGGCGGACGGCGGGCGGGTGCTGCTGCACTTCGGCGCGGTGGACTATCTGGCCAAGGTCTGGGTCAACGGCCACCTGGCGGTCGTCCATGAAGGCGGGCACACGCCCTTCTCGGCGGACATCACCGAGCTGCTTCGGCCCGACGCCCCCCAGTGCGTGACCGTGCGCGTACTCGACGATCCGCTGGACCTGACCCAGCCGCGCGGCAAGCAGGACTGGCAGCTCGAGCCGCATGCGATCTGGTATCCGCGCACCACCGGCATCTGGCAGACGGTCTGGCTCGAGGTCGTGCCCGACACCCATCTGGCGGAACTGCGCTGGACCCCGTTCGTCGACGGCTTCGCCATCGACGTGGAAGTGACGATCGCCGGCAAGCTGCCCGAAGACCTGGCGCTGGAGGTGACGCTCTCGCATGGCGACCGCTGCCTGGCCTGCGACACGTACGGCGTGGTCAATCGCGAACTGACGCGGCGCATCGTGCTGAGCGATCCGGGCATCGACGACTTCCGCAACGAGCTGCTCTGGAGCCCCGAGCGGCCGACCCTGCTCGACGCCAGGCTGAGGCTGCTGCGGGGCGGCCAGGTCGTCGACGACGTGACGAGCTACACCGCGCTGCGATCGGTCGATATCCTGCGCGACCGCTTCATGCTCAACGGCCGCCCCTACATGCTTCGGCTCGTGCTCGACCAGGGCTACTGGCCGGACACGCTGCTCGCGGCGCCGAGCGACGAGGCCCTGCGCCGCGACGTCGAACTGGCCAAGGCCATGGGCTTCAACGGCGTGCGCAAGCATCAGAAGATCGAGTCCCCGCGCTACCTGTATTGGGCCGACCGCCTCGGGCTGCTGGTGTGGGAAGAGATGCCCAGCGCCTACCGCTTCACGCGCGGCGCGATCAACCGCATCGTGCGTGAATGGACCGAGGCGATCGCGCGCGACTACAGCCACCCCTGCGTCATCGTCTGGGTGCCGTTCAACGAGAGCTGGGGCGTGCCCGAGCTGACCTCGCGGCGCGCCCAGCGCGACGCGGTCCAGTCGCTCTACCACCTGACGCGCACGCTGGATCCCACGCGTCCGGTCATCGGCAACGACGGCTGGGAGTCGAGCGCGACGGACATCATCGGCATCCACGACTACGACACCAACCCCGACCACATGCGCCAGCGCTATGCGGGCGAGGCCTCGCCCGAACAGCTGTTCGACCGGCGCCGGCCCGGTGGACGCATCCTCACGCTCGACGGCTATCCGCATCGAGGCCAGCCCATCATGCTGACCGAGTTCGGCGGCATCGCCTGTGCGGCGACGCAGGAGGGCGAAGCCGGCGCCTGGGGCTACACCATGGTGGGCGATGTCGCGGGCCTGGCCGAGAAGTTCGCGGCCCTGATGCACACCGTGATCCACACGGCGATGTTCAGCGGCTTTTGCTACACGCAGTTCGCCGACACCTTCCAGGAGGCCAACGGCCTGCTGACGGCGGACAGGCGGCCCAAGCTGCCGCTGGAGGAATTCGCCCGCATCACCACCGAGAGCCGCATGCATATCCGCGGCGGGGTCTAGGCGCGAAGTCGATCGCCGCGGAGCGGGCGTTCCGCGGCATGCTGCCTGCCAGCAGCGAAGACCTCAAGGAGATGCCATGTCCCTGGTCTTCATCGAACCGTCGCCCGATGGCGGCTATCAGATCAACGCCGCCGACGGCTCGCCGCCCCACCGCGGCTTCTCGACGCAGGACGAGGCCATCGGCACGGCCCGCCTGTATGGCGACCAACCCTGGGTGGTGGGCAAGGACGGGCCTGATCCGGCAGCCCTCGCCCGATGCGGCGTGCGCGACGCGGCGCCGCCCCACGCGTGAGGCCAGGGGTCCGCCGTGAACCGCGAGCCTGACGCGCACGCCGTCGCCATTCCGAAGGCCGACCTCGAGCCGCATGCCGTGTCGCCGGATGCACCCGAGGCGACGTCGTCGCGCCGCAGCGTCTTTCCGCCGATCGTGCGACGCCTGGCCTGGCGCCGCCAACGCGAAGCGCCGGTGGCGCCGGCACATCGCGCCGACCGCGACCATCGCCAGCGCGGCTGACCGAAAACAGGAACGGTCCACTGGCGTCGCGGCGACGGCGCCGGAACGCTGCTCGACAAGGCGCCCGAACTGTCCAGCACGGGATGTGCTCGGCCGTCGTGGGCGGTGAACTAAGTCGCCAAAAGGCATCCATTTTGTCCAATCGGCCCGATCCGGCGACCCATAGACTGCGTCGCAGGCCGAAACGCTCTTGACGCACGTCCGCAAGACGCACTTCTCTCCCGGCCGACCCCTCGGACGTGGTCATTGTCCCGAATTGGAGACTCTCATGAACTTCGCCCGAAACCTCAAGATCGGAACCCGGCTGGCCGTCGGCTTTGCCGTCGTGATCGCGCTGCTGATCGCCATGGCCGTCATCGGCATCTCCCGGATCGGGGCCGTCGACCACAACACCGACGTGATCGTCAACGACCGCTACGTGAAGGTCGCTCTGGCCAACTTGATCGTCGACAAGGTCAATCTGAAGATGCGCGCGCTCCGGACGGCACTGATCTCCACCGATTCCGAAGCGATCAAGGCCGAACTGGCCAAGGATGCAGGCGCCGTTCCCGTGATCGCCGAAGCGCTGGACAAGCTGCACGCGACCATCCATAGCCCGCAGGGCGTGGCAGCGCTGAACCACGTCATGGAGGTGCGCGGCCCATTCCTCGAGGCGGCCAGCCACTTGAGCGACCTCGCGCGGGCCGGCATGCGTGACGACGCGGCGCAGTTCCTGGTCAAGACCATGATTCCCATCCAGAACACGTACCTCGCCGCGCTGTCGGACCTGGTGCAGTCGCAGGCCAAGGGCATGCAGGACTTCGCCGCCGACGCTTCGGCGCAGGCGCGCAGCGCCGCGATGATGATGACGGCGCTGGCCACCATCGCGACGCTGCTGGCGGCCGCCATCGCCTGGACCATCACCCGCTCGATCACGCGTCCGATCGACGAAGCCGTGAAGCTGGCCCGGACCGTGGCTGCCGGCGACCTGAGCGCACGCGTCGAGGTCACCAGCCGTGACGAGACCGGGCAGTTGCTGGGCGCCCTCAAGACCATGGTCGAGAACCTGGTCGGCGTCGTCAGCCAGGTGCGCCTGAGCAGCGATTGCATCGCCACCGGCTCCAACCAGATCGCCACCGGCAACGCCGACCTGTCGCAGCGCACCGAGGAACAGGCCTCCAACCTGCAGCAGACGGCGGCCTCGATGGAGCAGCTCACGTCGACCGTGCGCAACAACTCGGACACCGCTCGCCAGGCCACGCAGCTGGCCGGCTCCGCGGCCGCGGCGGCCACGCACGGCGGCGTCGCGGTGGAGCAGGTCGTCAGCACGATGGGCGCCATCGACGCCGCCAGCAAGAAGATCGCCGACATCATCGGCGTGATCGACGGCATCGCGTTCCAGACCAATATCCTCGCGCTGAACGCGGCCGTCGAAGCGGCGCGCGCCGGCGAACAGGGCCGCGGCTTCGCGGTGGTCGCGGGCGAGGTGCGCAGCCTCGCGCAACGCTCGGCCGAGGCGGCCAAGCAGATCAAGTCCCTGATCACCGACAGCGTCGAAAAGGTCCAGGCGGGCACCGAGCAGGTGGCCGAAGCCGGCCGCACGATGGGCGACATCGTGTCCCAGGTCAAGCGGGTCAACGATCTGATCGCCGAGATCAGCGCGGCCACGCTCGAACAGACGCAAGGCATCGGCCAGGTGGGCAATGCGGTCAGCCAGCTCGACCAGGTGACGCAACAGAATGCGGCGCTGGTGGAAGAGAGCGCCGCCGCCGCCGAGAGCCTGAGCCAGCAGGCCGCCAAGCTTGTCGAAGCGGTCGGGGTGTTCCGGCTCGAGGCCGGCAGCCACGCCTGAAGTCGCGTTCCTGTCAGAGCCCTCGCAACTGCCCGATGACGGGAGCGAGGTGGCAGGCGACCTCGCGGACGCACGCCTGGACGTCCTCCTCGCCGGCGCCCTCGGCGCAGGCGCGCTCCAGGTCGGTGGCGGCCCGGTGCAGGGCCGGCATGGCCAGCGAACCGCTC
>Ga0209759_1000742_pt1 | contig 28428 bp, 23 predicted proteins | sample AraplaCL_Col_mMS_FD_184261 | JGI IMG/M metagenome (GOLD analysis project Ga0209759, IMG submission 184261) | Arabidopsis root microbial communities from the University of North Carolina, USA - plate scrape CL_Col_mMS (SPAdes) (version 2) | ecosystem: Host-associated > Plants > Roots >...
TCTTTTCGGGAAACTTTCACGGCGTTCGAACTCAGAATTAGCGTATTAGGAGTGCTCTCATGGCACGCGTATGCCAAGTAACTGGGAAAGCGCCGATGAGCGGCAACAACGTTTCCCACGCGAACAACAAAACCAAGCGCCGGTTCCTGCCGAACCTGCAAAGCCGCCGTATCTGGGTGGAAAGCGAAAACCGTTTCGTGCGTCTGCGCATTTCGAACGCCGGTCTGCGCTTGATTGACAAGAACGGTATCGACTCCGTGCTCGCAGATCTGCGCGCACGCGGCGAAGCCTAAGGAGTAAATCATGGCAAAAGGCGCACGCGACAAGATCAAGTTGGAATCGACCGCAGGCACGGGTCACTTCTACACGACGACGAAGAACAAACGCAACATGCCGGAAAAGATGCTGATCAAGAAGTTTGATCCGGTCGTCCGTAAGCACGTTGAGTACAAGGAAACCAAGATTAAATAAATCTTGGCTCCAGCCTGACGAAGGCAAAAGACATGCAAAAAAAGCCTCGCATTCGTGCGAGGCTTTTTTGCTTTCAGCGCGTGTTTGTTTTTCGCTCCAGCGTTTCTGTTGCTACCTATTCGCCAACGCGAACAGTCTTATGTCGTTCAGCCAGCTTTCCCTCATCCGTCGCGGCGCGTATCCTTTCTCGTTTTAGCGGCGAGCGAATGCACGCCGTCATCGCAAAACGAAAAGACGGAGATGTAGGCAATGGAATTCGATGTGGCGATTGTCGGTAGCGGTCTGGCTGGGTTGAGCGTCGCGCTCAATCTGGCGGAGACTCGTCGTGTTGCGGTGGTCGCCAAGCGATCCATGACCGAAGGCGCAAGCGACTGGGCGCAAGGCGGCATCGCAGCAGTTCTCGATTCGGCAGACAGCATCGAAAATCACGTACGCGATACGCTGATCGCCGGCGGCGGTCTTTGCGACGAGGCGGCCACGCGCTTCATCGTCGAACATGGGCGTGCGGCGATCGAATGGTTGATCGCGCAAGGCGTGCCGTTCACCAAAGACGACGCCGCCGAGCTTGGCTTCCACCTCACACGCGAAGGCGGTCACAGTCATCGCCGGATCATTCACGCGGCGGACGCAACGGGCCATGCCGTGGTGGCCACGCTCAGTGAGCGAGTGCGCCGTCACCCGAACATTACGCTGCTCGAAGATCACTACGCCATCGACCTGATCACGTCCGACCGCCTCGGTTTGCCCGGTCGACGTTGTCACGGCCTGTACGCGCTAGATCTGCAAAGCGGGCGCACGGTGACGATCGAGGCACCGCATACCGTGCTCGCCACCGGCGGCGCCGGCAAGGTCTATCTTTACACTACGAATCCCGACACCGCGACCGGCGACGGCATCGCGATGGCGTGGCGGGCCGGTTGCCGCGTGTCGAATATGGAGTTCATCCAGTTCCATCCGACCTGTCTGTTCCATCCGTATGCGAAGTCATTTCTGATCTCGGAAGCAGTGCGCGGCGAAGGCGGCATTCTCAAACTGCCGGACGGCACGCGCTTCATGCCGAATCACGACGAACGCGCCGAACTCGCGCCGCGCGACATCGTCGCGCGGGCGATCGACTTCGAAATCAAGAAGCGCGGCATCGACTGTGTGTATCTCGACATTAGCCATCAACCGCCTGAATTCCTGCGCGAACACTTCCCGACGATTCTGGCGCGCTGCCAGGAATTCGGCATCGACATCACCAAAGAAGGGATTCCGGTCGTGCCTGCCGCGCACTACACGTGCGGCGGCGTCGTCACCGATCTGGCGGGCCGCACGGATCTCGCAGGCCTCTATGCGGTCGGCGAAACGTCATGCACGGGCCTGCATGGTGCGAACCGGTTGGCCAGCAATTCGTTGCTCGAGTGCCTGGTGATTGGGCGCTCCGCGGCGCAGGCCATCGAAGAAGAAGGGTTTAGCGCCGCCGTCCACGCCCCGCTGCCGGACTGGGATGAAAGCCGCGTGTCCGATCCCGACGAAGAAGTCGTGGTCGCGCACAACTGGGACGAACTGCGCCGCCTGATGTGGAATTACGTCGGTATCGTACGGACCGACAAGCGGCTCGCGCGAGCGAAACACCGGCTCGCCCTGCTACGCGACGAGATCCACGAGTACTACGCGAACTTCAAGGTGAGCCGCGATCTGCTCGAATTGCGCAATCTGGTCGACGTGGCTTCGCTGATCGTCGAAGGCGCCCGTTCGCGGCGCGAGAGCCGCGGCCTGCATTTCAGCCGCGACTGGCCGGCGACCTTGCCCAAGGCGCTGCCGACCGTGCTCTCGCCGGAGCATGTGCGCAACCGCAACGTGTGATCGAGACAGGTGAAAACGAAAAGGCCATCGCCGAAATGATCCGGCGATGGCCTTCTGTCCAATTCGACGTGACTGATTGCGAGCTTGAGCGTCAGACGATTCGCATCGAGTAATCCGTTGCGCGCACGTCTTTCGTCAGCGCACCGATCGACACGCGATCGACGCCGGTTTCCGCAATCGTGCGCACCGTGTCGAAGTTCACGCCGCCCGACACCTCCAGCACTGCTCGCCCCGCTGTGATGCGCACCGCGTCGCGCATGGCATCGAATGAGAAATTGTCCAACAGAACGGATTGCGCGCGATGAGCCAGCGCCGTTTCCAACTGATCGAGCGTCTCGACTTCGATCTGGATGGACACGCCCGCATTCAGCGCCAGCGCTGCGTCCATTGCCGCGCCCACACCACCGGCCGCGGCAATGTGGTTTTCCTTGATGAGAATGCCGTCGTATAGCGCAAGCCGTTGGTTCGCCCCGCCACCCACGCGCACCGCGTACTTCTGCGCGAGCCGCAAGCCCGGCAAGGTTTTGCGCGTGTCGAGAATGCGTGTTCGCGTATGCGCGACGGCATCGACATAGCGACGCGTCGCGCTCGCCACGCCCGACAGCAATTGCAGGAAGTTCAGCGCGTTGCGTTCCGCGGTCAATAAGGCGCGAACGGGGCCGCGCATTTCACAGACCGTTGTGTCGGCCGTCATCCGCTCGCCCTCGCGATAACGCCACTTAACTTCGATACGCGGATCGACCTGGCGCATGACCGCTTCGAACCACGGCACGCCGCACAGCACCGCATCTTCGCGCACGATGATGCGTGCCTCGCGCACATCGTCCGCCGGAACGAGGCGACCAGTCTGGTCGCCTGCGCCGATGTCTTCGGCCAGTGCGTCGGTTACGTTGCGCGTCAGCGCGGCGTCGAATGCCGTGCCGTATTGGGCGTAAATTTCAGCGAACAGCGGCGACACCGCTTCCAGCTTGTTGCCTTCTGGCGCGCCCATTAAGCCGCCCCCACGTTCGAATAGAGTTGCGTGTCGCGCGCGAGATCGCCGCTTGCCTGCACGCGCTTCTTGTGACGTGCCGCGAAGTCCAGCATCCGGTCGATCGGCAGGCGCGCACGCTCGCCGATTGCACGATCGACGAAAATTTCGTTGTGCCCGCGCTCGAGCACATCGGCCAGGTTCGCGAGACCGTTCATCGCCATCCACGGACAATGCGCGCAGCTCTTGCAGGTTGCGCTGTTGCCGGCCGTCGGCGCGGCTATCAAGGTTTTGCCGGGCGCCGCGAGCTGCATCTTGTGCAGAATGCCGAGATCGGTCGCCACGATGAAATGCGTCGCGTCGAGTTTTTGCGCCGCGTCGATCAATTGCGTGGTCGACCCCACCACGTCCGCTTGCGCGACCACATTAGCCGGCGACTCCGGATGCACCAACACTTTCGCGCCGGGATATTCGGCGCGCAGCAGATCGAGTTCGATTCCTTTGAACTCGTCGTGCACCAGACACGAACCTTGCCACAGCAGCATGTCCGCGCCGGTCTTGTTCTGGATATAGCTGCCGAGGTGCCGGTCCGGCGCCCAGATGATCTTTTCGCCGCGCGCGTGCAGATCGGCAACGATCTCCAGGCCGATCGACGACGTCACCATCCAGTCCGCGCGCGCCTTCACCGCTGCGCTCGTGTTCGCGTACACGACCACCGTGCGGTCCGGGTGTGCGTCGCAGAAAGCCGAGAATTCATCGATCGGGCAGCCGAGATCGAGCGAACAGGTCGCATCGAGATCCGGCATCAGAATGCGCTTGTCCGGGCTGAGGATTTTTGCCGTCTCTCCCATGAAGCGCACGCCCGCGACGACTAGCGTTTGCGCCGCGTGATCGCGCCCGAAGCGCGCCATTTCCAGCGAGTCGGCCACGCAGCCGCCGGTCTCGTCGGCCAGTTCCTGCAATTCCGCATCGACATAATAGTGCGCAACGAGCACCGCTTTCTCGCGTTCGAGCAATGCGCGGATACGTGCCTTCAGCGCCACCTTCTCTTCCGCCGACGGCATGTCGGGCACCTTCGCCCACGCCTGCCCGATGCCGCAGGTCGTGCCCTGGGCCTGTGGCCGGTCGTATTCGACGGTCCTGATCGCCTGCTGATCCATGATCTCCTCTGCCTTCGCTCTGCCGCCGCGGACTGTCAATCGAATGTCGTTGCAGTTTCCGCGGCCCAAAAAGCAAAACCCCGCCAACGCGGGGTTTTGTGACGTACAGAGATTTTAATGGATTTCGCGGTCAGGCATAACGACGCAGTCGCATCGCAAACTCTTGCAGCGCTTTAATACCGCTCTGCTCAGCGCGATGACACCAATCTTGCAACTGGATCAGCAACTGGTCGCGCGATGCATTCGAGCGCTCCCACATGGCAGCGAGCTCATTGCGCATGTCGATGTAAGTCTTGAGCTTCTGACTGTTCGCGAAGATTTGCGGCAGCTGGCGTTTCTGCGGCTCGTCGAGACCCGCCTCTTCCTTGTGGAACCAGCTACGCGCGCCGCGCATGACCTGGTACTTCTCGCGCGCGCCGACTTCCTTCAAATGCGCCAGTTCCTGACGATAGGCGCGCTTGAGCGCCTTACCGTAACGCGCCATCACTTCGTAGCGGTTGGCCAGCACGGCTTGCAGCGTGTCCTGATCGAGCACCAGCTTGCCGGTGGTCAGACGCGGCGTGGGCGCCACCTTCTTCACCTTGGCCAGACGGAATGCCGACATGATCCGGATGTACATCCAGCCGATATCGAACTCGTACCACTTGTTCGACAGCTTGGCCGACGTTGCATACGTGTGATGATTGTTATGCAGTTCTTCACCGCCGATGATGATGCCCCACGGGAAGATGTTGGTGCTCGCATCCGACGAGTTGAAGTTGCGATAGCCCCAGAAGTGCGCCAGACCGTTGACCACGCCGGCGGCCCAGAACGGGATCCACACCATTTGCACGGCCCAGATGGTCAGACCGACGACGCCGAACAACGCGACGTTCAGCACCATCATCAGGCTCACGCCGAGGATCGGGTACTTGGTGTAGACGTTGCGCTCCATCCAGTCGTTCGGCGTGCCGTGACTGAACTTGCGCATGGTTTCTTCGTTTTTCGCTTCGACGCGATAGAGTTCCGCGCCTTCGAGCAGCACCTTCCAGATGCCGCGCGTCTGCGGGCTGTGCGGATCTTCTTCGGTCTCGCACTTGGCGTGGTGCTTACGGTGAATCGCGGCCCACTGGCCGGTCAACATGCCCGTGGTCATCCACAGCCAGAAACGGAAAAAATGACTGACGACCGGATGCAACTCCAGCGCACGGTGCGCCTGGCAGCGATGCAGATAGACCGTCACGCCGATGATCGTGATGTGCGTCGCGATCGCCGTGTACAGCACAAGTTGCCACCACGAGAAGTGCAGCAGACCGTGGGCAAGGAAGTCGAGCAAAGAATTCAACAAGGCAATTTACCTGTGGAACGAGAGACACGAGACATACGCAAAATGCGCATGTCAAGAAAGTGAAAGCATACAGCGGGATTGGACGACATTCTACTTGAAGCGTTCCAAGTGTTTGTAACAAATAGGGATTTTTTGTGCGGGATCAACAGTGGGACCGCGCCGAATGCCTATGTAAGACCTGTTGGCGCGCTCAAAGTGCCCGTCAGCGGGCGCTGTCGGACGGCTTGACTGCCGATGCGGTCATTGTTACCGGTTGCGGCATCACCTCGCTGACGTTGCCGACGATCCGCACTTCGCGTTGCGCGAATGGAATCGTGATGTCGTGTTCGGAGAACAAACGCCAGATATTGCGGTTCACAGCCGAGCGCACGCCCGAAGTGCCGGTGGCCGCGTCCTCGATCCAGAAGCCCAGTTCGAGGTTGATACCGTCCGCGCCGAAACCCGCAAGATAAGCTGTCGGCGCCGGTTCCTGCAGCACCCGCGGTACGCCCTGCGCGGCTTCGGCAAGCAACGTCATGGCCTGCTCGACGTCGGACGTATAGGCGACCTGTACGGCCGCCTTCGCGTGGCCACGCGTCAGATAAGACGACTGGTTCTGCACCACGTCCGTAATCAGTTTTTCGTTCGGAATCAGCGTTTCGATGCCGTCCAGCCCGCGTACAACCGTGTAGCGCGTACGAATCTGCGTGACCATGCCCTGCAGGCCGCCCACGCTGATCGTGTCGCCGATACGCAGCGAGCGGTCGATCAGGATGATGAAGCCTGACACATAGTTGCTCGCGATCTTCTGCAGACCGAAGCCGAGTCCGACACCCAGCGCGCCGCCGAACACGCCGAGCACGGTGATATCGATACCGACCAGCGACAGGCTGATCAGCACCGCCGCCAGCACGAACGCCGCCCGGCCGACCCGCGCCACCACGACCTTCAGGTTGGCGTCGAGCGTCTTCGAGCGCATCAGGCGGTCTTCGAAGGTGGAGCCGAGCCACATTGCGACGATCATCGTCACGCACACCCACAGCAGACCGGAGATAAGCGAGAGCAGCGTCAGATGCGCGTTGGCGATGCTGAAATGCACGCCGGCCATCCACGCGATCACGTCGTCCTGAATGCCCATCACCGTGAGCACCATGCCGACCCAGACCACCAGCGAGACGATTTTCTCGACGAGGAAAAGCAGCGGATGGGTCTCGCCGTCGTGGCTGAAAACCCGTCGCGCGAGGAAAAACACGATGTAAATCAAGCCGATGCCGAAGAGCGGCACCAAAGCCAGGTCGAGGAGCGCCGTGTGCATGAACTGGCCGGTGATCGACCGCGCAAGCCACACGAGGACGGCGCCGACCAGCGGAAAGAACGCGCGATTCAGGCTTTCCGCGCCGAAACGCAGCGTCTGGTAACGCGTCTGCCGGCGCAGATCCAGCGCGCGGCGCAATACGCGCGCGAGCAGCCACGCGACTGCGAGCGTCGCGACCAGCACGCCGACCTGCCACAGCATCACGGGCTGGCCGAAGTCGCGCGCGAGGTCGCTGAACATATGAGGGAAGAGACGGTTTTGCATGATGTCGCCGCAATTGCCGGCGCACGGATAGATTCGCGAATCAAACCCGCGCGCGCCGGCAAAAGCCCGTTGCGCTTAGCTCTGGCGTTCCAGCACGGCGGCGAAGAAGCCGTCGGTTGCGTGGCGATGCGGCCACAGCGAAAGGTAATCGCCCATTTCCAGGTCGATGCGCTGCTCGGCCAGCACGTCGCGCGCGGGCACCAGAGCGAAATCGGGATGGTCGGCGAGGAATTGCTGCACCACCGCTTCGTTTTCCGCCTCCAGAATCGAGCAGGTGGCGTAGACGAGACGGCCGCCCTTCTTCACCAGTCGCGCCGCGCTGGCGAGAATCGACGCCTGCTTCGGCGCCAGTTCGGCGACCGATTCCGGCGACTGGCGCCACTTCAGGTCCGGGTTACGGCGCAGCGTGCCCAAGCCGCTGCACGGCGCGTCGACCAGCACGCGGTCGATCTTGCCGGCAAGCCGCTTGATCTTGGCGTCGTGTTCACTGTCGATCAGCACCGGGTTCACGTTCGACAAACCGCTGCGCGCAAGCCGCGGCTTCAGCTTGGCGAGACGCCGCTCGGAGATGTCGAAGGCGTACAACCGGCCGGTGGAGCGCATTGCGGCGCCCAGCGCCAGCGTCTTGCCGCCCGCGCCCGCGCAGAAGTCGACGATCATCTCGCCGCGCTTGGGCGCGACCAGCGAGCACAGCAACTGGCTGCCTTCGTCCTGCACTTCGACCCAGCCGTGCTGAAACGCGTCGAGCTTGGTGAGCGGCGGCTTGCCGACCACACGCACGCCGAACGGCGCGAACGGCGTTGCGCCGCCCTCGATACCGGCCTTCGACAGCGCGTTCAGCACGTCGTCGCGGCTCGCCTTGATCGGGTTCGCGCGCAGATCCAGCGGCGCCGGGTAATTCAGCGCCGCGGCCAGTTGCGCCAGTTCCGCGGCTTCGAAACGCTTTGAGAGCGCCTGATAGATCCAGTCAGGCAGATTCAGGCGAATCCGCAACGGCAAGCTTTCCGGGTCGATCTTCGACACGTGTTCGAGCCAGCTCAACTCCTGTTCCGACACGAACGGCTTGAGCGCGTTACGCCCCGCCGTCTGCATCAAGCCGAGCAACGCCATGCGGCGCGCCGGGCTGCCGGCGCCGCCTTCGGCCAGATGGGCGAATTCCATCCGGCGGCGCAGCACGGCGAAAACGGCCTCGGCGATCACGCCGCGCTCGCCGTGTCCGAGCTTCGGATGCGCGCGGAAGAAACGGCTCGTGGTGGCATCGGCCGGGCCGGTGAGTTTTAGGACTTCAGCCAGCAAAGTCTCAGTTTGTCCAATCAAAAAACCATGCAATCTCATGCGCCCTCTCCGGCGGTGTGACCGGCAAAGAGCCATTGCGGCTCCGGCGGCGTAAGCGTGACACGCAGGCCATCCAGAGCAAGACGCCCTTCGACGAACCAGCGCACCGCGCGTGGATAAATGATGTGTTCGGTTGCCAACACGCGTTCGGCGAGCATGGCGGGGGTGTCGCCTGTTTCGACGGGAACCGCCGCTTGCGCGACGATCGGCCCGTGATCGAGCTGCGACGTGACAAAATGCACGGACGCGCCGTGCAGCCGCACGCCCGCGTCGAGCGCCTGCTGATGGGTTTTCAGGCCCGGAAAGCTCGGCAGCAGGGACGGATGCACGTTCAGCATGCGCCCGGCGTAATGATCGACGAAACCGGCTGTCAGCACCCGCATGAATCCAGCGAGCACCACCAGGTCGGGCGCGAAACTATCGATTTCTTTGGCGAGCGCGGCGTCGAAGCTGTCGCGGTCAGGAAACTGGCGGTGGTCGACCACCGCCGTGGCAATGCCGTGCGACGCCGCGAACGCAAGGCCCGCGGCGTCGGGACGGTTGGCAATCACGGCGGCGACTTGCGCCGGCCAAGCCTCGTTCGCGCACGCTCGAACGATGGCTTCCATGTTGCTTCCCCGTCCGGAAATCAGGATGACGAGTTTTTTCATCCGCGGATTTTATCATTCGGGGACACCGAAACCGCGACGCGCCGCCGTCCACTGCGCTGAACGTTTATAATCGTTTGTTTTGCGGCACCCCGCCCGCTCCACCTCAAACCCGCTATCGTGAGAGTCTTCCGCGGTCTTCCCAATGCTGAAAGCCGTGCGCCCTGCGCACTGACCATCGGCAACTTCGACGGTGTCCACCGCGGCCATCAGGCTTTGCTCGCCCACGTGCGCGCGGCTGCCGACGCGCGCGGCCTGCCCGTCTGCGTGATGACCTTCGAGCCGCACCCGCGCGAGTTCTTCAATCCGGCCGGCGCGCCGCCGCGCATCGCCATGCTGCGCGACAAGCTCGAGGCGCTGCGCACCAACGGCGTCGACCGGGTGGTGGTCGAGCACTTCAATCACACGTTCGCGAGCCAGTCGCCGGACACGTTCGTCGAACGGATCATCGTCAACGGGCTGCATGCGCGCTGGGTGATGATCGGCGACGACTTCCGCTACGGCGCGAAACGCGCGGGCGATTTCGACTCGCTCAAGGCCGCGGGGCAGCAATACGGTTTCGAAGTCGAGCAGATGGCCACCGTGGCCGACCCGTCGGGCGCGCGCATTTCCAGCTCGGGCGTGCGCGCCGCGCTGGTGGCGGGCGACCTCGACTCGGCGCGCGCCGCGTTGGGCCGCGATTATCTGATCAGCGGCCATGTCGTGCACGGCATGAAACTCGGCCGCGATCTCGGTTTCCCCACGCTCAATCTGGCGATTGCCCACAAGCGGCCTGCGCTCTCGGGCATTTTCGTGGTGCGCGTGCACGGTGTAGCGGACGAACCGTTGCCGGGCGTCGCGAGCCTCGGTCTGCGTCCCACGGTAGACGACTCCGGCCGCGTGCTGCTCGAAGTTCACCTGCTCGACTGGCACGGCGACGCGTATGGCAAACTCGTGCGCGTCGAATTCCTGAAGAAGCTGCGCGACGAGGAAAAGTACGTCGACCTCGAAACGCTGACCGCCGCCATCGCGCGCGACGTCGCCAATGCCCGCGCGTGGTTCGCGGCAGTTGGCGCTGGCACGCCGGGTAGCCGTTCCACGGGCTTCGCCACCTCGGCCACTGATCGAATTAGATAGCCGCCGTGGTCCATGCAAGCGTGCTGAACGCCGCGTGTGTGGACCCTCGCCGCGCGCATCGAAGGGCGTCCGTGGATCACGCGACATGCCTGCCGGGCGCGCCCAACGCCCTCGCGCATCGTGCGCATTCCGCGCGCTACCGCGCATAGAAAGAATTCACCGCGACCTCATCATGAGCAATAAGAAAGCCGATTCGAAACCGCAGTCACGCTACCCGGTCAACCTGCTCGACACGCCGTTCCCGATGCGCGGCGACCTGCCCAAGCGCGAGCCGCAATGGGTCAAGGAATGGCAGGAGCGCAAGGTCTACGAAACGATCCGCGCCGCCTCCAAGGGCCGCAAGAAGTTCATCCTGCACGACGGCCCGCCGTATGCGAACGGTGACATCCACCTCGGCCACGCGGTGAACAAGATCCTCAAGGACATGATCGTCAAGGCGCGCAATCTGGCGGGCTTCGACGCGGTCTATGTGCCGGGCTGGGATTGCCACGGCATGCCGATCGAAATCCAGATCGAAAAGCAATTCGGCAAGTCGCTGCCGGCCGCTGAAGTCATGCAGAAGGCGCGCGCCTACGCGACCGAACAGATCGAGAAGCAGAAGGTCGGCTTCCGGCGTCTTGGCGTGCTCGGCGACTGGGACAATCCGTACAAGACCATGAACTTCACGAACGAAGCCGGCGAAATCCGCGCGCTCGCGAAGATCATGGAGAAAGGCTACGTGTTCCGCGGCCTGAAGCCGGTGAACTGGTGCTTCGACTGCGGCTCGGCGCTCGCCGAAGCGGAAGTCGAATACAAGGACAAGACCGATCCGACCATCGACGTGCTGTTCAGCTTCGCCGAGCCGGAAAAGACGGCGCAGGCGTTCGGTTTGAGTGCGCTGCCGCGCGAGGAAGGCGGCATCGTGATCTGGACCACCACGCCGTGGACCATCCCCGCCAACCAGGCGCTGAACCTGCATCCGGAAATCGTCTATGCGCTGGTCGACACGCCGCGCGGCCTGCTGATCCTCGCTGAAGAGCGCGTTGAAGCGTGCCTGAAGCTGTACGGCCTCGAAGGCACGATCGTCGCCACCGCGCCGGGCGCGAAGCTCGTCAACGTGCGCTTCAACCACCCGCTCGCGTCCGCGCATCCGGGCTACAAGCGCACGGCGCCGGTCTTTCTCGGCGACTACGTGACGACCGAAACGGGCACGGGCATCGTGCACTCGTCGCCGGCGTACGGCGTGGAAGACTTCGTGTCGTGCAAGGCGCACGGCATGGCCGACTCGGACATCATCAATCCGGTGATGGGCGACGGCCGCTATATCGAATCGCTCGCGCTGTTCGGCGGCCTGTCGATCTGGGCGGCCAACCCGCAGATCGTCGAAGCGCTGCAAGGCGCCGGCTCGCTGATGCGCACCGAGAAGTACACGCACAGCTACATGCACTGCTGGCGCCACAAGACGCCGATCATCTACCGCGCGACCTCGCAATGGTTCGCCGGCATGGACGTGAAGCCTAACGATACCGACAAGACGCTGCGCGAAACCGCGCTTGAAGGCATCGAGAACACCGCCTTCTATCCGGCGTGGGGCAAGCAGCGCCTGTTCAGCATGATCGCCAACCGCCCGGACTGGACGCTGTCGCGCCAACGCCAATGGGGCGTGCCGATGGCGTTCTTCGTGCACAAGGAAACCGGCGAACTGCATCCGCGTACGCTGGAGTTGCTTGAAGAAGTCGCGCAACGCGTGGAAAAGGCCGGCATCGAAGCATGGCAAACGCTCGACCCGCGTGAATTGCTCGGCGACGACGCCAACATGTACGAAAAGAACCGCGACACGCTCGACGTCTGGTTCGACTCAGGCACCACGCATTGGCACGTGCTGCGCGGCTCACACAAAGACGAGCTGCAATTCCCTGCCGACCTGTATCTGGAAGGCTCGGACCAGCATCGCGGCTGGTTCCACTCGTCGCTGTTGACCGCCTCGATGCTCGACGGCCGTCCGCCGTACAACGCGCTGCTCACGCACGGCTTCACCGTGGACGGCGAAGGCCGCAAGATGAGCAAGTCGCTCGGCAACGGTATCGACCCACATGAAGTGGCGAACCGCCTCGGCGCGGAAATCATCCGCCTGTGGATCGCGTCGACCGATTATTCGGGTGAACTGGCGATCTCGGAAGAAATCCTGAAGCGTGTGACGGAAGGCTATCGCCGTATCCGCAACACGCTGCGCTTCCTGCTCGCGAATCTGTCGGACTTCGACTTCGCGCAACACGCGCGTCCGGTCGAAGACTGGCTCGAGATCGATCGCTATGCGGTGGCGCTGTCGACGAATCTGCAGAACGATATCCTCTCGCACTACGACAAGTACGAATTCCACCCGGTGGTCGCCAAGCTGCAGACGTTCTGCTCGGAAGACCTCGGCGGCTTCTATCTGGACGTGCTGAAGGACCGTCTGTACACCACGGCTGCGGACTCCGTCGCGCGCCGCTCGGCGCAGACCGCGCTGTATCACATCGCGCACGGCCTGCTGCGTCTGATGGCGCCGTTCCTGTCGTTCACCGCCGAAGAAGCGTGGAAGATCTTCCAGCCGAATAGCGAAACGATCTTCACCGAGACGTATCACGCGTTCCCGGCCGTGCCGGACGCCGGCGCGCTGCTCGACAAATGGACGCTCCTGCGCGCCGCGCGCAGCGACGTGACCAAGGCGCTGGAAGAAGCGCGCGTCGCGAACCTGATCGGTTCGTCTTTGCAGGCGGAAGTGGAAATCCGCGCGAGCGGCGCGCGCTACGACGCGCTCACAAGCCTCGGCGACGATCTGAAGTTCGTGCTGATCACGTCGGCTGCAACGGTCGTGAAGGTGGATAGCGAAGCCGAGGAAGCGGTCGAAGTCATTGCTTCGAAGTATCTGAAGTGCGAACGCTGCTGGCACTATCGCGCGGACGTCGGCGCGAACGCCGAACACCCCACGCTGTGCGGCCGCTGCTTCAGCAATCTGTTCGGCAACGGTGAAATCAGGAGCGCGGCATAATGGCCAGAACCATGTCGAAAACCGCGCCAAAAACATCTGCTGCAAACGGGTCGCTGGCGCCCTGGCTGGGCGTCGCACTGATCGTCATCCTGTTCGATCAGTTGACGAAAATCGCGGTGCAGAAAGTGTTCGCCTACGGTGTCGCGCATGAGGTCACGTCGTTTTTCAACCTGATCCTCGTGTACAACCGCGGCGCGGCATTCAGCTTCCTCGCCATGGCGGGCGGCTGGCAACGCTGGGCGTTCACCGCGCTCGGCGTGGTGGCCGCGCTCGTGATCTGCTATCTGCTCAAGCGTCACGGCGGGCAGAAAATGTTCTGCACGGCGCTCGCGCTGATTCTCGGCGGCGCGCTCGGCAACGTGATCGACCGGCTCGCGTATGGCCACGTGATCGACTTCCTCGATTTCCACCTGCGCACGTGGCACTGGCCGGCGTTCAATCTCGCCGACAGCGCGATTACGGTCGGCGCGGTGCTGCTGGTGCTCGACGAGTTGCGCCGCGTGCGCGGTTCGCGCTAACGGCCCACGCTGACTGCGCGCTGACGTTAGCGCGCAAGTATGCTTTGAAAGACGCGGCGGCGGGGACCCAATGCCTCGCTGCCCGCCATCACGCTTTGTCGGAGGCTTTCGTTGGCAACCGCAGAACTCGCAGGAAAACACCTCGTCCTCGGCATGACGGGCGGCATTGCCTGCTACAAGATCGCCGAACTCACGCGTCTGTTGACCAAGGCCGGCGCGACCGTGCAGGTCGTCATGACCGAAGCGGCCACGCAGTTCATCACCCCCGTCACCATGCAGGCGCTCTCGGGCCGCCCGGTCTACACGAGCCAGTGGGACGGGCGCGTGCCGAACAACATGGCGCACATCGATCTGTCGCGTGAAGCGGATGCGATCGTGATCGCGCCCGCCTCGACCGACTTCCTCGCCAAACTCGCGCACGGCATGGCTGACGATTTGCTGTCCACGTTGTGTGTCGCCCGCGATTGTCCGCTGCTGGTGGTGCCGGCCATGAACCGGCAGATGTGGCAGAACCCGGCCACGCAACGCAACGTCGCGCAAGTGCGCGCGGACGGCATCGAAGTACTCGGGCCCGATTCCGGCCCGCAAGCGTGCGGCGAAGTCGGCGACGGCCGCATGCTCGAAGCGGCCGAAACTTACGAAGCGATCGCCTCGTTCTTCGCGCCGAAAATTCTCGCCGGCAAGCGTGTGCTGCTGACCGCCGGGCCAACGTTCGAACCACTCGACCCGGTACGCGGCATCACCAACCGCTCCAGCGGCAAGATGGGCTTTGCGCTGGCGCGCGCCGCGCAGCAGGCGGGCGCCGAGGTGCATCTGATCGCCGGTCCCGTCGCGCTCGAAACGCCGTGGGGCGTGTTCCGCCAGGACGTGCAAACCGCGCAGCAGATGCATGACGCGGTGATGCGCTCGGTCGCGGACGCCGACATTTTCATCGGCGTGGCCGCAGTGGCCGACTGGCGTGTCGATCACGCCAGCGAGCACAAGATCAAGAAAACTGCGGAGCGTGCGCTGCCCACGTTTTCCTTCGTTGAAAATCCGGACATTCTGGCCTCGGTGGCGAAGCTGCCGCATCCGCCGTTCACGGTCGGTTTCGCCGCAGAAAGCGGCGATCTGGAAGTTCACGGCGAAGAAAAACGCGTGCGCAAAAACGTGCCGCTTCTGATCGGCAATCTCGGCCCGCTGACCTTCGGCCTCGACGATAACGAAGTGATCCTGTTCGAAGCAGGCGGCGCGACGAAGCTGCCACGCGCCGACAAGCAGACGCTCGCGCGCGCGCTGATCGCGGAGATCGCGAAGCGTCTGCCCGACACAAGTCTGATTCGCTGAACGATTCCGGCGGCCGCTTGAATGCGTTCGCCGTCGCTCGCGTCGGCGAACGGAATTATTGGAGCAGTACTGACATGACGCGACTCTCCGTACTCGATCAAACGCCCGTGATTGCCGGGCACTCGGTGGCGGATGCGATTGCCGCCACGGTCGAACTCGCGCAACTCGCCGACGACCTCGGCTACACGCGTTACTGGTGCGCCGAGCATCACGGCTTGCGCGGCGTGTCGAACCCCTGCCCCGAGGTGATGCTGGCGCGCCTCGGCAGCGTGACCCGGCACATCCGACTGGGTTCCGGCGGCGTGATGCTGCCGTACTACAGCCCGTTCAAGGTCGCCGAGCAATTCATGATGCTCGAAGCGCTGTTCCCCAATCGCATCGACCTGGGCGTGGGACGCGCGCCCGGCGGCGACATGCGCACGGCGCAAGCCGTCGCTGCCGGAGCCTATAATCGCGGCGATATTTTTCCGCAGCAGGTGGCCGATCTGCTTGGGGTGATACACGGCACCTTGCCCGCCGATCACATTGCGAGCGGCGTGCTGCTGCAGCCGCAAATCGATACGCGTCCACAGGTGTGGATGCTCGGGTCGAGCGAATTCGGCGGCTTGCTCGCGGCGCAACTCGGCATTCCCTTCGCGTTTGCGCACTTCATCAACGCGCATTTCGGGCATCAGGTCGCGCAAGCGTATCGTGAGCGCTTCAAGGCCGGCCAGGACATTCAACAAGCGTATCTGGCGGCCGCCGTATTCGTGATTTGCGCCGACACCGAACAGGAAGCGGCCGATCTGGAAAAAGCCGTCGATTTGCGCCGCGTGCAAATGGCCTACGGCCTGAACGAACCGATCCCGACGATCGAACAGGGCGTCGCGCAGGAATACGGCGAGCGCGAGCGTCTGGTGATCGACCGCGAAAAGCCGCGCAGCATCATCGGCACCCCGGAAACGGTCACTGAGCGCTTGCATGCCTTGCAGCAACAGTTCGACGCCGACGAACTGATCGTGCTCACCGTAGCGGGCAGCTACCGCGCCCGTCTGCGCTCCTATGAACTTCTCGCCGAAGCGTTCCAGCTCGAACGCCCGGCCTCCACTTCTCAACCTTCGAACCTGCATGAAACTCGACCTGAAGATTCTCGACGCGCGCATGCGCGATCAGCTCCCGGCTTACGCCACCACCGGCAGCGCGGGCCTCGACCTGCGCGCGTGCCTCGACGAAGCGTTGACGTTGAAGCCCGGCGAAACCGCTCTGGTGCCGACGGGTCTGGCGATTCACGTCGGCGATGCGGGCTATGCCGCGCTGATTCTGCCGCGCTCGGGCCTGGGACATAAGCATGGAATCGTGCTGGGTAATCTGGTCGGCCTGATCGATTCCGATTACCAAGGTCAACTGATGATTTCGACATGGAACCGTGGCGAGACCACGTTCGTGTTGAATCCGATGGAACGTCTTGCGCAACTGGTAATCGTGCCGGTCGTGCAAGCGGAGTTCAATATCGTCGACGATTTTGAAACCAGCGATCGCGGCGCCGGTGGCTTTGGCAGCACAGGCAAGCATTAAGTCCGTCACGTTTGCCTAAAACCGTGCTGAATAAGCTTAAATCAGCACGGTTCTCTCCCCCTCACATATCCCTCGCGCCTTTCGCGAGCGGCAGATTAAATTCGGACTTGTCCCATTTGGACATGACCACCCTCCACCTATAAATCAATCAACACCACTAACGATTTAGTCGGCCTAAAAAATTAATCGACATTCGGCCGACGTATTGCTCGCCTTTCCCACTCTTATCCACGCAAACGCAGGAGGCTAAAGACCGAAAGCACATTCTTATATCAGACATGTTATTTAGGCATACGTATTAGTTTTAACGTATTGCTGATAATCACCCGTCCGGACAGAACTCTTTTTTAGCCCATGCGGGCGCTCGATGTTCGCCGGTCTACGCTGAATGGAGCTTGTATGAAGATCAAATATGATGCGATCGTTGGTTCAGGCGCTAACGAATGGTATGGCACGATCATCGTTTCCAACCTGCGCTATGAAGACGGTAGCGCGGTCGCCGTCAACCAGTTCCTCGAGTTCAACTTTCGCTCGCCGGCCAATCTGGACGCCACGGCTATCCAGCCGTCGTTCAGCACATGGGTCATCGACGCCATCACCGCGGACGCCACGCAGATCGGCGACGGCACCTTCGATGTCACGGCCATGATCCGCTACACGACCAGCTATACGATGCAGCCGGGCGACCAGATTACGATCGGCGTGAACGGCGATCTCTTGACCGACCCGCAAACCTGGCTCGATTCATTTGTGTTCGCCGCCGACCAGGCGCCGGCCATCTCCGGGACGGTGTCCGTAACTTGTGCGCCCGCGCCGGATCCGGCGCTCGCCGGCATTGCGCCCGAGCTCACGCTAACGCGAGGGGACGCGGGCGTCACGATGCCGCTTGGCTATGGGGCCACTGACAGCATCACCGTGGACCAAGGGACCTACGCGGTGACGGGCGACAGTGTCAGCACGAGCGAACAGACGGTCATAGCGCCGCTTGTGATCGACCGCAGCACGATCGACGTCGTAGCCGGCGCGACGGCCACGCTCGGAGTGACATTCGCTCCCGTCGAATACTATTGCGCACTTGATATTTCGATTGGATCGCTGTCAGGCTTATCGACCGAAACGCTCAACGTCACATTGACCGACAGTACGACAGGCGAAACGCTGGCCGTATTCGCCACGACGACCAACCACGTCACTTCCTTGCGCAAGCTGCCGCCATCGGGCACGGCACGCGTGTCGATTCAGAACGTCGCACTCGACAATGTCGACTATTCGTTCAACGTTCCGCTTTTCACGCTGACGAACGCACTGCAGACCGTAGCCATCGACAATTCCATGGTGAAGACGGAAAACGTCGACACCACGGGCTATACCAGGGTCGCGATCAATGTCACCGCCGACGATCCACTCGACCGGCAGCTCCCGTTGCGTCTGATTGGCGGCAGCATGAACTATCTGCAGAACCTCACGGCAACGTCGCAACAGACCGCTTTCTCGGCCCTGGTTCAACCGGGCGACTACACCGTAGTGGCCGACGACTTCCTCGACACCAGCGTCGTCTACGCGGTCGAAACGCCATCGCTTTTGAGCGTGCCAGGCAGCGGCGGCGCTGAACTCGACGTGACGATCGAGGCATCGGCCAATCTCAGTGTGCGCGGCTTTCCCGCGTACCTGTGCTTCGGCGGCTGTGCCAACCTGACGCCGTCCAATCAGGCGGACTTCGCTGCGGCACGCGCGACCTCGGTCTTCGACTACGCCGGCACCGACGGCGCCGGCGATTCATCCGTCTATCTGACCGACGACCCGCAAACCCGAGCGACCATCACGCTCGCGCGCACCGTCGAAACCCAACTGGGCAACATTCAGCCCGTCTTGCCGGTCATGGTGTCGTACACGTGCAATCTGTCGCTCGGCGACACGCCCACCATCCTCGCCAACGCCGATGCTCACGCGCACAGTTTTTCCAACTACATTCTGGCGCTCAACATCGCGATGGAGGCCGTCGACACCGAGCACCCGGTACCCGCGGGCTTTATCGTGAACCAGATGACTTTCTGGGCGCTTGCCAGCAAGCCAACTACGGAGCGACCTACCCGATGCCCGTGCGTGGGCCGCTACAGCAAGCACTCGACCGCTGGTCGATCACGGCCGCCATTCCTGCCGACGTCAGCGAGACCATTGCGGGCTATGTGCTCGCGGTGAACTGGCTGACGCGCACGGTGGCGCCCAGCGTGACGTTCGGCTGGCAGATCAACCTCTGGGGTGTCGGCTTCTCGGAATGGATCTACGCGGACGACATCGATCCCGCCGAGATGGCGCAACAGACTGCGGACTATGTGACGAGCCTCGGCGTCTACAACGCGCCCTACGCGCCCGACTTCCTGGCGATCGACCGCTACGAAGCCGACGACTTCACGCAACGCGCCTACGTGAACGGCTACTGCTACGGCCCACGCGAATGGGACCGCTACTTCGATTTCTGCAAGGCAGTCAGCCGCGCGCTTAAATTGCCGGTGATGCCATGGCAGATGCCCGCGAGCCGCATTCCGAACACGACCGACCCGGTCGCGACGAATTTCGACTCTCAGCATTGGGGTACGGGCGGGAGTTGTCTGCTCGGCGATCCTGCAATCGGCTCCGACTACCACAACGTGCATCCCGCCATTCTCGCGCTGCAGTTCCCGGAAGCGTTCCAGCAGAGCATGGGTGCTACGGCCGAGGACATGTTCATCCGCTCCGAACCATTCGACATTTCGGGCCCTCTGTACGCCGACTTCCCGTTGCGAGGCATCTTCACCGTGCTGCTCGGCGGTGGCGCAACGACGGGCATCGTTTCCGCAATCGGTAATCCTGAGCCCTGGGCAAGACAGAAACTGAACGCCTACATGAACAAGCCGATCACGTTCGATCAATAACGTCGGCTCAAAAAAAACGGCGTGGACCTGGCCCACGCCGTTTTTTGTCAATACTACCGCGTACGCTTACTCGATTTCCACCGCTTCCGGATTCGGATTGCGTGGCGCCGGATGTTCGTCGAAGGTCAATTGCACCTTGTCTTCGGCATCCACGTCGACCGACACGCGGCCGCCGTTCATCAGCTTGCCGAACAGCAGTTCGTCGGCCAGTGCACGACGGATCGTGTCCTGGATCAAACGCTGCATCGGCCGGGCGCCCATCAACGGATCGAAACCGTGCTTGGCGAGATGCTTGCGCAGCGCGTCGGTGAAGAGCGCATCGACCTTCTTCTCATGCAACTGATCTTCCAGCTGCATGAGGAACTTGTCGACCACGCGCATGATGATTTCTTCATCGAGCGAACGGAAGCTGATCGTTGCGTCCAGACGGTTACGGAACTCAGGCGTGAACATGCGCTTGATGTCGACCATTTCGTCGCCGGTTTCCCGACGATTCGTGAAGCCGATCACCGACTTGCCCATTGCCTCGGCGCCCGCATTCGTCGTCATGATGATGATGACGTTGCGGAAATCCGCCTTGCGGCCGTTGTTGTCCGTCAGCGTGCCATGGTCCATGACCTGCAGCAGCACGTTGTAGATGTCCGGATGCGCTTTTTCGATTTCGTCGAGCAGCAGCACGCAATGCGGCTTTTTCGTCACGGCTTCGGTCAGCAGACCACCCTGGTCGAAACCGACATAGCCCGGCGGCGCGCCGATCAAACGGCTAACCGCATGACGTTCCATGTATTCCGACATGTCGAAGCGGATCAGCTCGATACCCAGCGTGAACGCCAGCTGCTTCGCCACTTCGGTCTTGCCGACACCGGTCGGACCGGAGAACAGGAACGCGCCGATCGGCTTGTCCAGCTTGCCGAGACCCGCACGCGCCATCTTGATCGCGGCGGACAGCGCGTCGATGGCCGGGTCTTGCCCGAACACCACGCTCTTCAGGTCGCGATCCAGCGTTTGCAGCTTGCTGCGATCGTCTTGCGACACACTTTGCGGCGGGACGCGAGCGATCTTCGAGATGATTTCCTCGATCTCGTTCTTGCCGATGGTCTTCTTCTGCTTCGACTTCGGCAGGATGCGTTGCGCTGCGCCCGCTTCGTCGATCACGTCGATCGCCTTGTCCGGCAGATGACGATCCGTGATGAAGCGTGCCGACAACTCAGCCGCCGCCGACAGCGCGCCCGACGAATACTTCACGCCGTGATGCTCTTCGAAACGCGACTTCAGGCCACGCAGGATCGCCACCGTCTGTTCGACGGTCGGCTCGGTCACGTCGACCTTCTGGAAACGGCGCGACAACGCCGCGTCTTTTTCGAAGATGCCGCGATATTCCGTGAACGTGGTCGCGCCGATGCACTTCAGCGTGCCCGACGACAACGCCGGCTTCAGCAGGTTCGACGCGTCCAGCGTGCCGCCCGACGCAGCGCCTGCGCCGATCAGCGTATGAATTTCGTCGATGAACAGGATCGCGTGCGGACGTTCCTTCAATTCCTTGAGGACCGTCTTCAGGCGCTGTTCGAAGTCGCCGCGATATTTGGTGCCGGCGAGCAGCGCACCCATGTCGAGCGAATACACCTGGGCATCCGCGAGAATGTCCGGCACTTCGCCGCGCGTAATGCGCCAGGCGAGACCTTCGGCGATCGCCGTCTTGCCGACGCCCGCCTCACCGACTAGCAGCGGATTGTTCTTGCGACGGCGGCACAGCACCTGGACCACACGCTCGACTTCCGACTCGCGTCCGATCAGCGGATCGATGCGGCCGTCTTTCGCCATCTGGTTCAGGTTCTGCGTGAACTGCGCGAGCGGGGTTTCCTTCTGCGCGGCGGCTTCGTCGGACTCGGCATTCGCGTCGCTCGCTTTCGCGGCGTCCGTGCTGCTCGTCTTGGCGATGCCGTGCGAGATGAAATTCACCACGTCCAGACGCGTCACGCCCTGCTGTTGCAGGTAGTACACCGCGTGCGAATCCTTCTCGCCGAAGATCGCGACCAGCACGTTGGCGCCGGTCACTTCCTTCTTGCCATTCGAGGTGGACTGAACATGCATGATCGCGCGCTGGATCACACGCTGGAAACCCAGCGTGGGCTGCGTGTCGACGTCGTCCGTGCCAGGCACGGTCGGCGTGTTGTCATGAATGAAGTTGCGCAGGTTCTGGCGCAGATCCTCGATATTGGCCGCGCATGCACGCAACACCTCCGCGGCCGTTGGGTTGTCCAACAGTGCCAGCAAAAGATGTTCGACCGTTATGAACTCGTGCCGCGCCTGGCGTGCTTCCATGAACGCCATGTGCAGGCTGACTTCCAGTTCCTGGGCAATCATGCTTCCTCCATCACACACTGCAGCGGATGCCCGGCCTGCCGTGCGTGGGTAACGACTTGCTCGACTTTGGTCGACGCGATGTCCCGCGTATAGACCCCACAAACTCCCCTGCCCTCGCGATGCACCTTCAACATTACCTGTGTTGCGGTTTCACGATCTTTATTGAAATATTCCTGCACGACCATCACGACAAATTCCATTGGCGTGAAGTCGTCATTCAGCAGCACCACCTTGTACATGGATGGCGGCTTGAGCTTTTTCTCCTGCCGCTCCAGTACGGTGCCGTCCTGCTTGTCCGGGATAATCGCCATACACCCATTCTAAACAACTAGGACAGGCCCGCAATCCTGTCAAAACCCGGCAACCTGCCGGTGAGCCCGTTCGCTACCGCCTGATGGGGATTACCCGCCATGGGTGCGTTAAATCGACGAGCCGATTGCGGAGCCGGCCCTATCCTGTGATGCCTTGCGGTCGTGTTGCACCGCAGTCGGATCGAGTATCGCACAACCTGCCTTAACTGGCTGACGGCTCGCCCGGCCCCAACTTGAGCGGTGCGCGCCGCAGAACAGCATGTGAGTCGATTATGCGACTTTTCAAGACGGCCCGCTTGCGCAACCGCACATAACGAAAGCGGGAAAAACCCTGGAAATGGCCTGTTTGCAACGTCACAACTGCGTCTCAAAATTTTCTTGACACCCGAATAAAGAGCCTCAACAATCAAGCTGGCACTTTTTTCACTGCGCCATAATTTCGAAAAAATGCCGATGGTGAGCTTGTGAGGAGGGAGCGGCTGCATCGCGCGGTCGTCGAGCTTTTCGAGGGCTCGTGGTAGTGACATGAGTTACAGGGGAAGTTGGAATGGCAACTGGTACGGTCAAATGGTTCAATGACGCAAAAGGTTTCGGATTCATCACGCCTGACGAAGGTGGCGAGGATCTGTTTGCACACTTCTCGGCCATCCAGATGAATGGGTTCAAGACCCTCAAGGAAGGCCAAAAGGTGACCTTCGAGGTCGTGCAAGGCCCGAAAGGCAAACAGGCATCGAACATCCAGGCACCTGCCTGATACTGCTCGATACCCGTCCTTTGAAACCCGGCTTCGTGCCGGGTTTCTTTTTTGGACGTCAGTATCTAGTCGTGTTGATTGACTGTGCGTCCCACATATCGGGCATGACTCCCGTTCAATGCCCGCTTCCGGTTTTGCGATGATGGCGGTGCACCGTTTTCGCACCAGGCGTCGGCGGGCAGCACGGGCGCCACGCCTATGCGGCGGTATGGCGCATCATCGCGCGCTGCAGTTCCAGGCTTCGGGCGACATCGCCTTCGTACACGGCAATGCCCTGGTGTGTCAGGTTCGAACGGGCGTCGATCGCCGGCGTGATGCCGATGCTCGCCACCAGTCGGCAGAACCAATAGTCCTCGGACAGGTACACCCGCGTCTCGGGATCGATGCCGGTGTCGAAAAACGCATAGAAAAAGTCAGCCGCCTTGCCCTCGTCGAATTCCGGGCGGCCGACAAAGCGCGAGCGGCAATGCAACTCCGGATACTCCCGAATCAGCTTGAGAAACACTTCACGCCGGATCAGCATGAAGCCCGTCGGCGCATCGAGCGCGTCGAGGAATCCGTCCGCGTCCGGTTCGAGCGTGTCGGAGCGCGCCACGGCCGGATACGACGCGTGCATGGTCCGGAAGTCCGCGCGCGTCGAACCGGCCGGCAGCGGCTGCGCGAGACCGGCGGCGGGCCAGCCATCGTTCTTCATCGGATAGACGCCGGCCACGACCGGACGGTTCGCCCGCAGAAGGCGCACGACATCCTCGCCCTTGAAACCGATATCGCTATCGATCCACATGAGATGCGTAAAGCGATCGTCGGCGAGAAACTCCGCGACCATGGTATTGCGGGCGCGTGTGATGAGACTGTCGAAACTGTTGAAGTTCACGCGCACGCCGAAGCCGTTTTGCTGCGCCAGATCGTGGAGATCCAGAAGCCCGAGCGCGTAGCCGGTGGTGACGACGGCGCCATAGCTCGGCGTGGCGACATAGACATTCGCGACGATGGGTGTGAGGTTCGTATTCATCGTTATTGTGTTTGCATGCAGTGACGCGGCCGAGGCTCGGATCAGGTTGTACGAGCCTCGCGCCGGGCGAGCGGCGCTCGCTGCGGCGTAACTTAACCGACGCCGCAACGCAGGCATCTCAATAACGGTTCGCAATGCCTATCACGCTCGTGCGGCCGCGCCGGCGAAGCGATAGCGCGTTTTTTTTCGGTGTCGCGATGCGTCCGAACTAGCGACATTCCGCGCGCCCAGAACAAACAACCCCGGCCGCTTCTCAGCGCCGGGGTTGCGGATACGGCCTGCGTCAGTTCGACGCGAATCACTCACATATTTTCGATCAGCACCTGGCCAAAGCCCGAGCACGACACCTGCGTCGCGCCTTCCATCAGGCGCGCGAAGTCGTACGTAACGCGCTTTTGCAGAATCGATTTTTCCATCGACTTGATGATCAGGTCCGCCGCCTCGGTCCAGCCGAGATGGCGCAGCATCATTTCCGCCGAGAGAATCTCCGAACCTGGATTCACGTAGTCCTTGCCGGCGTACTTCGGTGCCGTGCCGTGCGTGGCTTCGAACATCGCGACCGAATCCGACATGTTCGCGCCCGGCGCAATGCCGATACCGCCGACCTGCGCGGCCAACGCATCCGACACATAGTCGCCATTCAGGTTGAGCGTGGCGATCACGTCGTACTCCGCCGGACGCAGCAGGATCTGCTGCAGGAACGCGTCGGCGATCACATCCTTCAGGACGATGTCGACACCGGTCTTCGGATTCTTGATTTTCATCCACGGGCCGCCGTCGATCAGTTCCGCGGCGAACTCTTTTTGCGCCAGCGCATAACCGTAGTCGCGGAACGCGCCTTCGGTGAACTTCATGATGTTGCCCTTGTGCACCAGCGTGACCGAGCGGCGTTCATTGTCGATCGCGTATTGAATCGCTTTGCGCACCAGACGCTCCGTGCCTTCACGCGACACCGGCTTGATGCCGATCCCCGACGTATCCGGGAAGCGGATTTTCTTCACGCCCATCTCTTCGCGCAGGAACTTGATGACCTTCTTCGCCTGTTCCGATTCGGCCGGCCATTCGATACCGGCGTAGATGTCTTCCGAGTTCTCGCGGAAGATCACCATGTTGGTCTTCTCCGGCTCACGCACCGGCGAAGGTACGCCCTTGAAATACTGCACCGGCCGCAAACACACGTACAGGTCCAGCTCCTGGCGCAGCGCGACGTTCAGCGAGCGGATGCCGCCGCCGACCGGCGTGGTGAGCGGGCCCTTGATCGACACGACGTATTCCTTGAGCACCTGCAGCGTCTCTTCCGGCAGCCACACGTCCGGGCCATACACCTTGGTCGATTTCTCGCCGGCGTAGATTTCCATCCAGTGGATTTTCTTTTTGCCGGCGTACGCTTTTTCGACCGCGGCGTCCACGACCTTGATCATGACCGGCGTGATGTCGAGGCCGGTGCCGTCGCCTTCGATATACGGAATGATCGGCTGATCGGACACGTTGAGCGAGAAATCGGCGTTGACGGTGATCTTGTCACCGCCGGTCGGAACCTTGATGTGCTGATACGGCATGATCGGACTCCAGTGAAGGCTGTGCTGAAAGCTGATGGGGAGACTGCGAAATGGGGCGCTCCTCGCTACGCGCAATGCCGGACGACTGCAAGCGGCCTGGCCGCTATTCTAGCCCACGCGGCGGCCGCTCCGAGGCGGCAACGGCTCGGGGTTTTCCAACATGGACGAATGCGGAACGGTGAGACACAAGTCTTATGTCTTATATAAGACTAAAGGCATCTTGTCGCGCATTTTGCTTTATTATCCCGCCATTTACGGTCGGCCCGATGCCCGCTGGCGCTTTCGCAAGCCTCGCTACGCCCTTCTTCTTTTTCCTATGCCCCTTCTCGCTCTGAACAAACCGTTCGGCACCATCTGTCAGTTCTCGCCCCACGAGACGCGCGCGTCGCTGGCCGACTGGGTTAAGGTGCCCAGCGTGTACCCCGCGGGCCGGCTCGATTCCGACAGCGAAGGCCTGCTGCTTCTCACCGACGACGGCGCATTGCAAGCGCGTATCGCCGAACCGCGCCACAAGCTTGTCAAGCGTTACTGGGCGCAAGTGGAAGGCGCCGTCGATGCGGCCACGCTGAAAAAGCTTGCGCGCGGCGTCGATCTCGGCGACTACGTGACGCGGCCTTGCCGCGCGGAATATGTCGAGCCGACGGACGCGCTCTGGACACGCACGCCGCCGATCCGTTTCCGCGCCGCGATACCGACCACATGGATCGAGCTTTCGATCACGGAAGGCAAGAACCGCCAGGTGCGTCGCATGACAGCCGCGGTGGGGTATCCGACGCTGCGCTTAGTACGTGTCGGCATCGGCGCGCTCGACATTTTTTCGCTGGGGCTGCAACCGGGAGAGAGCGTCGAATTGTCACCGAAGGCGCCGTGGGAAGGCATCGCCTGATCATCCGCGCACACGCGTCGATTGACGACCGAATCCATAACACGCCGGCGATTCACGTCGCCAAAAAGTTAAGCTAACTCGTTGTATCCGCAAACAAAAGAGCGCGTGAAACTAGTGTGAAAACGCGTGAAACAAATACATGCGCGCGTACGCCGCAGTCTCTCATTCGCGCCAACGCAAGCGCATATAACTTTTCCACAAAATTCACGTCAACCGGTGCGCGAGCTCAGGCGTTATTCGACGCAGATGCCGCCTAAAGCTGTCCGGCATTCAGCCTTAAGGGCCTTTGTGCAAGCCGCTTTTGCGGTAGGTGCGGGCAGTCTGAGCGCTAAAGCAGACGCGTCGAAAAATTTGTCGATGCGGATGTCAACCGAAAGGTGGATGGCACGTTTACCGACATGACTCTACATATAACCGGGTCATTTGGTTAATTAACTAAAGCTGAGGATTCACAAAATGAACAAACTGATCGCCGCTCTGGTCGCTGGTCTCTTCGCAACGGCAGCATTCGCACAAGCTTCGGCACCGGCAGCAGCTTCGGCAGCTCCGATGGCAGCAGCTTCGTCGGCAAAGAAGACCACGAAGCACGCTCACAAGAAGTCGCACAAGAAGGCAGCAGCAGCCGCTGCAGCTTCGGGCGCTTCGGAGTAAGTTTGTTGTAAAAAAACGCAGTCAAGAACTAGCTTCATTGCCGTTCTTACGGCGTTGAAAGGCAGATCACCGCAAGGCGATCTGCCTTTTTGTTTTTGACGCGCTCGCGTAACATTCGCGGGTTAATTTCCAGCAAGGAGTCATGCCGTGCGATTTTCCATGCGCTCGTTGATTGCGCGTTTCGCTGTTGCCGTTGCACTGCCGCTCGCCGCACTGTCCGCATCGATCACATTGGTCGCTACCACCGCTGCACCTGCGCATGCGCAGCAGATGCCGGCCGGCGCCAAACAGCCTGGCGAGTTTCCCCGCGCGAAGCTGACCGCGGGCATGTTCGTGATCGACGCCGCCGTCGCCGCGAACGACGCGGACCGCGAGCAAGGCCTGATGTATCGCACGAATCTCGCACCGAACGAAGGCATGCTGTTTGTCTTCGGCGAAAATGCCGTGCATTGCTTCTGGATGAAGAACACGCTGATCCCGCTGTCGATCGCGTTCATGCGCGCCGACGGCACGGTCACCGACATCGACGAGATGCAGGCCGAGACCACCAACAATCACTGCCCGAAGAACAACGGCGTGTATGCGTTGGAGATGAGCAAAGGCTGGTTCACGTCGAAGGGCATCAAACCGGGGATGAAGATTCAGGGTCTGCCGGCCGCGCAATAAGTCGCCAGGTCGCGGGCCGGCACTGCCGCTTCGCTCCACCGCTTGCCAGGAGCCGTCGCCTCGTTTCGAGGCGACGGCTCTTTTCTTTTCTGCACCGCGGCATCTGACCGCGCGATATGCGCGCCTCGCGATGCAACGACCCAACGACGCGCGCGGCGCCAGCAGCCGAAGCCTTGCCAGCACGCCTTCCCGTCCGGCTGGCAAGATTCCTGCAAAAGACGGGCCGACGCGCTATCCTAGTAATCTTAGTAAAGCAGCACCCAGGCTCCCCGGGCAGCACAGACTGCCGCCCGGCAAGCGTTTCAGGCGCGCCATTCCAAGGAGGTTCACGTGCCCCGCAAGACTCCCATCGAGCGCTACCGGAATATCGGCATCAGCGCTCACATCGATGCCGGCAAAACCACCACCACTGAACGCATCCTGTTCTACACCGGCGTGACCCACAAGATCGGCGAGGTTCACGACGGTGCGGC
>Ga0209759_1000744_pt1 | contig 28344 bp, 26 predicted proteins | sample AraplaCL_Col_mMS_FD_184261 | JGI IMG/M metagenome (GOLD analysis project Ga0209759, IMG submission 184261) | Arabidopsis root microbial communities from the University of North Carolina, USA - plate scrape CL_Col_mMS (SPAdes) (version 2) | ecosystem: Host-associated > Plants > Roots >...
AGCGTGTTCGTCCGCGATGCGGCGGTTAAATCAAATGACAGAACTAAGTATGTAGAACTCTCTGTGGAGGGCTTGCGGACGCGGGTTCGATTCCCGCCGGCTCCACCAAATACCTCTCAAACATCTTCAACGTTTGGCAACGAAACCCCGCAGGGCTTGGCTCTGCGGGGTTTTTTGTTGCAAACTTCCGCAAAGAACCCCCACCCACAACCACACATCAACGGGGGTCCTTGCGGGGGTTCTTCACAAAACCCCACACCCAGAACCCCCACCCCATACGAGAACAGGCAGCAAGGGAGCGAACATGGCCCTGACCGACGTAGCGATCCGCAACGCCAAACCCACGGACAAACAACAAAAGCTATTCGATGGCGGCGGCCTATTCCTGCTCGTCAAGCCAACCGGCGGCAAACGCTGGGTGCTCAAGTACCGATTCGCAGGCAGGGAAAAAAGCCTGGCGCTCGGCACCTACCCTGCCGTGGCACTCACAGAAGCCCGCAAGCGGCGCGATGACGCCAAAGACAAGTTGGCGGCGGGGATCGACCCCGGCCAAGCGAAGCAGGCCGAGAAGCGCACTCAACGCCTGAACGCTGAAAACTCGTTCGAAGCGGTCGCACGCGAATGGCACGTCAAGTACGCGCCCACTTGGTCAGATGGCCACGGTGCCCGCATCCTGCGCCGCCTTGAGGTCGATGCTTTCCCATGGATTGGCGGCAAGCCAGCGGGCGACCTCGCTCCGCCTGATGTGCTTGATGTGCTGCGCCGGGTGGAGAAGCGCGGCGCGCTCGAAACGGCCCACCGTCTACACGCCAACATCGGGCAGGTATGCCGATATGCAGTCGCGACCGGCCGCGCCCAGCGCGACGTAACGGCCGATCTACGGGGTGCGCTCCCGCCTGTTCAATCAGAGCACATGGCGGCCATCACCGACCCGAAACAGGTTGCCGAACTGCTTCGCGCGATAGATGGCTACCAGGGCACGCTTCCCGTGTGGTGCGCTCTTCGGCTTGCGCCTCTGTTATTCCAGCGCCCCGGCGAACTACGCGGCGCCGAATGGACCGAATTCGACCTCGATGCCAGTACCTGGGAAATACCAGGCGACCGGATGAAACGCACCAAGCAAGGCAAGGCGACCGGTGGCGGGCATGTCGTTCCGCTATCCGCTCAAGCCGTTACCATCCTGCGTGAGCTGCACGCGCTCACGGGCAACGGCCGGCTTCTATTCCCGAGCGTGCGCACCAAAGATCGCCCCATGTCCGACAACACGGTCAACGGCGCGCTGCGGCGCCTGGGGTACGATGGCAACACCATGACAGGCCATGGCTTCCGGGCGATGGCTCGCACGATTCTGGATGAGGTGCTGGGAGTGCCAGCCTCGATCATCGAGGCACAGCTCGCGCACGCCGTGAAAGACCCACTCGGGCGAGCCTACAACCGTACTGCACACCTACCCCAACGCCGCGAGATGATGCAGAAATGGGCCGACTACCTTGACCGACTGAAAGCAGGCGCCGAAGTGATCTCAATTGCGATTGCCAGGTAAGCGCGCCGTTTTGCTCCAGACGTGCAGCCCCTTCGCTCTCACCACCAAGATCTCTACATAAGCCGATTTTCCAGGTTCGAAAATTTCGAAAAGGATTAACTTATTACATCCGGAAAACCAGTTTTGTACGCATGCGCCGAGGGCACCGGTACCATCGCGGAATCGCAAACTCGGACGCAGTTGAACCGCTAAACCCATGCCTGCAGTCGACCATGTCGCCACGTTCCCTATACAGGGTGCAGCCCTCCCGGCACGTCTGCGTGCGCTCCTCGGCCCTGTGGGACTTGATCCCCTAGAGCAGGTGGACGTTACCAATTACCTTGAATTGGACAATCACGGGCCTAACAGCGAATACGTGCACATGCTAATGGCAGCCGTCCCGGAGACGGTTGAAAGTCCCACTCCTATCCTGGACGAAGCGGCAAATGGCGTGGTGTCCTACTCGGTCCCCGTTCTCGGCAACAAAGGCTTGAGCGCAAAATTTGCGCCCAGCATGTCCGGTTATGACTACATTGTCGCGTCCTGGGGCGACGGATCGCACTATACGTATGCCCTCGCTGAAAAGGTCTGGATGACACTCGGACTGTCGCCCAGGTGCCTCGGTAACGAACAGCAACGCGTCGTCTACGATGACCTAGGCATTCCAGAGTTCGCAGTTGCAGAGGGTGAACTCGCTCGCGAACACCACTACACGTCATCTCGAAACGTTACGTGGCAGATGTCTAATGCTCACCTACGAAAATACCTTTGGATGCGTGGTGCACGAGGCGTTCGAAGTTTCTTCTATCAAGCGAAACTCCCAGACTCGCAAGAGCTCAGGCAGCTCATGGGCGGGCAAAGGCATACAGAACTCAAATCCGATTTGGGCTGGTATTTGATAGATATCCGGGAACACAAAGGTGGCCTACTGCTTCAGGTTTGGGCGTCCGTTGACGCCGTCTCATGCGTGATGTGTCCTGAGCGTTCAGCGAACAATCTCGCGTGGCCAGGAGTAGAAGGACTCGTCACCCATGCCAGTGCCAACGCAGACAGGGACCATCAGGTCATCTACCTAGATGATCAATTCCTCAATCGATACGAGCAAAGCAGCTTCTATAACACCACACCAATATTCGCTCACGGACAGTGGCATTGCAGCCCGTCGTACCGTGGGCAATGGAGCTTCACGGATTGCAGGCGTATCGGACGAAACCTGATACGCGTTGGGCTGAGAGAGCTATATAAGCCGAAGCCTGATCAGGAAATCCTTCATGCACATTCGTTTGCGCTCGACCCAACGCTGGCGGCTCAATTTGACCCGAACGAAGAGCACATAGCAGCCAAGACCCAGAGGTTTGTGGCCGCGATTTTGACGTTGGGTGACTGCCTTTCTCGACTCGGTGCCATCGTTGGCGAGAACAAGTCAGCCCAAGACCTTGTCGGTTTTTCAGCCAACGAGATCAGAGATAACGGGTGGCTTCACTACCCCAAACTCAGCCGTCTTGCGCAGGCTGCACCACTGTCGATGTCGGAACAAGACTTCCTAGGTCGATGCAAAAGCCTGCATGAAATTTGGCAGACCGTACCGAACGGCTTTCTGAAGCGCATCCTGCAGGCGGCTGGATGCCCCAAGGGCGAAACCGAGAAACTAGGAAGCGTGAAACTCCTGCAGGCCATTCTCAACGTTGCGGAGAAACTGGATGCCCAAGACGAGGATGCGAATGCCTTCAACAGTGCCGATGTGCCAGAGGGATGGAACGCGCCGAACGAGAGATTGGCCGCATTGTTCGTGGGCTACGATTTGCGAATCGCGGATGCACATGACACTTTCGCGCTCGCTCTGCCACGCCTGCAGGATTTAGGCTTCGACACTGCAAGCCTTCAACAGGGATACGGCCGTGCAATAGATTTTGTAATGGACAAAGTCATTGAAGCGTTTGAGAACATTAACAAACCGCTCAGTCGCATCCTTGCCCGCTGAAGTTTGGCGCGCGTTTCGAGAGCGACCAGTGTGCATTCTGGTCGCTCGCCAGCACGTTGAGATTTTGCTGACGCTACAGTGCCCGGATCAGACGCCGACGATTCTGACCTCAGCGGCTGACACCACATCGGCAGCGGCAAGGCTGGACAGCCATGGCAAGCGGAACTCGACGCCGACCTTTCGCGAGGACTAGCATCCACCAAGGCGAGTGGGAATGGTTGACGAACCAGCAGAGATCAATGTGTCGCAAGCCATTGGAGCTGCCTGCCAATAGCCAACCCCTCCATTGGCACTTCTACCGTGTAGCGCTCGGCGAGATATGGCATCAAGAACTCGCGGTACCGTCGGCCCGCCAGCACAACACATCGACCGCGTAGTGGGAGCGACACGTCCATCTGTGATTGGACGTTATGCGCCCATTGCCGACGCTGCGCGATCGCCATCTCATTCAGCGTTTGATCATATGGCTCAATGCTTTGTTCTGGCGCGACTAAGCCCCATTTGGCTGACAGAATGAACCATCTGCCCTCGTGGCGCTCCACGAACGCACGTGCTCGGCCAAACCAGTCAGACAGGTACAGATCCTTTGCAGGCATCGCATGTCCGCACTTCTTCCCTACGCATGCAACAAGGTAAGTGGTGGGGCCGCGCCCCATCGTGCGTTCGGTCATTGAGACTTGCCCCCCTTCTTAAACACGTACGTGCGATGCGCCTCTAGGTAGCCGGCGAGCCCCATGCCTGGAGGCCTGGCGAGGACCTCCGGCACGCCGTGGAGAAGCGAAGCACGTTGATCATCATCGAGCTGGGGTGACACTGTCATCTGCCCGTCTGTCTCAAAAGTAATCAGCCCGGCGTCAAACAGAGCATCGAGCGTGGCCACAAGCGGGAGCCCATTCTCAGGATCGAGCCTCTCTGCATCGGCACACCGGCGCCAAGGCTTCACGTGGGAGGCACGCAGCACCTGCTGCACCGCGCAGCCAGTAACCGCGCAGCGATAGCTCCACAGGGCGAGTAGCTCGCGCCGGAAGCGCCCCTGCCCCAGACGCGCCTTGATAAGCGCATCGCGAGTAGTCGGGCTACCCGCATGGTCGGCCTCTATCGCGCGTAAGTCGGCGTCGATCTGCGCAGCAGCCGCGGTCGGAGCTGCACTGCTTTGGGCAATTTCTACGTCGACCTTTGGCACGATATCGAAGCCCAACTGACGAATCAGATAACGATGCCACGGGCCGTCCCACGCGCCCTTGAAATCATATGGAGTTGGGATCTTATGGCCCGCACTCTCAATCGCCAACGCCATGATGGCTTTGGGTGGATATGGCCTGCCATCGATCAGAATGTCGTAGCGTTTGCTCTTGCCAAAGCCACCATAGCCTGGATTCGCATCCCAACGCATTGCCGCGTTCAACACGTGGCTCCTCTCGACTCCCTCGGTGCTGATCGCCATGGCCCCAATGTCCCTACTAGTTATGTAGCGGCTGAGACACTCTCCTCATTGCAGATCAGACCGCAGGAGGAAAAAACGTTCGGATAGTCATCCGGATTGTTCTGCGCGCCTAAAGCAGCGACAACATCTTCCTCGCGTCTCCTAGCTGTTGGCTGCGAGCGTTCTAGCGTCATACGACCGAAATCTGATATTGGTTGCCCGTTATCGCTTCAATATCGGGGCGATCCAGAAACTCGTCGCCCGTCGACCGTACCTCGGTGATCCTGGTAGAGATCGACGCTGCGAATGACTGGGCGGCCTGGTGCGCTGCAGCCCCCGCCTCTAGGACCGTCGCGTGTTGAGACACCAAGGCATTGGACCAATGTACGCTGGTGCAATCGAGAATCACGTGAGTGATGTGCACACCTGGCAAGCGTGGATGCGGGTTCAACACTGCAGTCATTCGGCTGCCATCAGCGTTGATGAAGTCGATTTTCTGAATAGCCGGCAGGGTATGCGCGTTGTGCGGATAAATTGAATTTGCCACTGATAGGGTCCCAAAAAAATTAGGCGGCAGTGGGCCTCTCAGGCCTTGTACTGAGCCTCGGCGATTGTCGTCAAATCAGTCAGGAACGCCTCTGCATCCCGTTCGGTCTGAGTTACCGATTTGGCATATGGAAATCTCATAGACTTTGCATGCTCGACCATCGGAACCGGTCTGCCGCTGGATACGTGCCACAGAACCTTAAACGCATACTCCAATCGATCCAGATCGATGGAAACAATGTCCCATGTAAAGCCTGCCTCATCGAGCGCCCTCGCATTCTCAGAGAATTCCTTTCCGGTGTGCCCGAATAGCTGATGACGAAAGCGGAGGTAGCGCTTGCTCACGTCCTTCAGATCCTCTAGCAATCCTGGTGGCAACTCGCACCTCCCATCTTTGCGAAGCTCACGCGCTATCGTGCTCAGTGAAACTACCTGCACCCCATCCTCCACCAGTGCGTAGATTCCCACAAACAAATCCGACTGCAATGCAGCCAAGATTGGGCGCCAGAATCCCACTCTTTGTTTGAGATATTCGTAGAGGCAGGGTTCCTCAGCCTCGCGATGCGCACGCTGATTGAGGGTTCGATACGCGTGAAAGGTCTGCAGTGTGAGTCCCAATCGCTGGGCGACATGGACCAGATCCTTGGTTGACCCAGCTATGAAGTCTGACAAGGGCTCGTTGGATTCAGGCATCGCGTGTGGGCTGGGCCGGCTTGTTATGAAGCTGACAGTCGAATTGGGCCGAATTGACCTTCTCTGAACGCGACTTCGATAGCTGCAGCGATCTCGTCTTAGCCACGCCCATCCGAAGCCGATTGAGGCTCCAGAACCTGTCGTGCATTGACACTTCCGCTCAGTTCACACACCAGCTTTGGCAAGAAGCTCGCCCGTCGAGATACCAAGCACACTGGCAATTCGAAGTAAATTCAGAACCGTCAGATTGTGTTCGCCACGTTCAATACCGCCAATGTACGAGCGGTCCATATCCGTAGCGAGTGCTAACTGCTCCTGCGAGTACCCAAGCGTTTTCCGAACAGCGCGCACCGTCTTGCCAATCGAGGCAAGTGCGGGATCGCCAGCGTGTTTCGGAGAGGGTTTCGCCATCCGTCAATGGTCTGTATTTGACGGATGTGATACCACTGGATAGGATACCCAAAATTCGCTCGAATGTTGCCCGCCAATAGAGCCAGGGCAAGCCACTACAACAGTCATTGAGGACAGCGCAAGTAGCTCTTGCGGAGCCACTGACCATGCAGAGAAACCAAAGAAAGGGCATCCTGGCCCGCTGCTTTTCTGGCGAGCTGCAACTATGGAAGGCGTTTTGGCTCGTCTATCTTCCGGTCGCCCTAATACTTACATTGACCAGAAAGGCCTTGGCCGAACATGCGAGCCGGACCGGAGAGACTACCGCCCTATACTTCGGAATACTCTTGAGCCTCGTTTTCGGCGTTTGGATCGTCATTTCCATCTGGAGATGCGCGCCAAACGTCAAGTGGAGAGCAATGTTCTTCATGGCCCGAGCGTGGGCAATCGTCAACGCCATGGCCATCGTCACGTCGGCAATGAGCCTGCTGGGCAGCAAAACGTGACTGAGCCGTTCGCGTGCCCAAATGGCCAGAACTTACTTCGCCGACGTTCACGAGCGTGAACACCATGATTTCTGAATTGCCGTAAAGCGGAGTATCAGCGGAACACCTCGCCCTCCCAAGCGACACATGAAAACACTCTTGCGCCACACAGTTCGCGCCACCAATCGGCTCTCGGGTCGCTATCCAAGAATTGCCCTCGCTATCATCGCGGCGATCTGTTTCTGTGTGGCACACGCTTTCAGCAATGATGAGGGCCGACCAGGTGACAGTGAGGCTTGCGTGGTCGTCCTCGGACACTGCGCATGAACTGGCGCAATCGAAGCTCAAGCACGACGACCGACTTTTTGCGCTATGCCCTCGGCGTAAAAGCCGAACATCAGCCGTCCAGCCCAGCATCGTTCGAGTCTTCGGGCATGACAATCTTGGCGTCTATGTTGGCGTGCTCTTTCAGCAAGTACAGCAGATTGCTGCCTGCGAGAAGCTCAATCGGCTTGCCGTTCGCAAACTCGAATGCGGACTTTCCATAACCGCTGGTGGCTACCAGGATGCCTTTTGATGCACCTTCGTTCTGCATGGTGCCGAATAGATCGCGGACCGCACTGACACCCACCGTGTTCTTGTACCGTTTGGCCTGGATCACAACCTTGCCACCGAAGATCGGACGGGGATCAAAAGCCACGCAATCCACGCCCCCATCACGCGACGCCTGCGTTTGGCGTGTTTCGAGACCCATCGTCTGGAACAGGTTGGTAATGAGCGATTCAAATTCGCCCGGCGTAAGGTCCATCAGGTTCGGCCGCTGGTCGAGAGTCGAAAGCACATCGTCTTCTTTGATGAATCGCGGATCGGTCATGTTCAATTCAAGCACGGGACGCACCGGCGCCAGCTCCGCCGCACTCTTGGAAACTGAGGCATTCAGCGATCTAAGGCAGGCCAACGGGTCGACATGTGCCAGGTCAATGTCCAGGAATACTTCTCTCGTGGTACGAACGGTGATGATGCAGGGCCGAATCGGCTTCCCGGTACCTCTATCGATGGATTCCACATATCCGTTGAATACGACTGTCTCAACGTGTCCTGCAATGTCTGAAGCAAAGATTTCGTGAAGCGACCGTAGTGTGGTTTGAGCTACCGCATCGGCATACATTGTGCGGCGCTGACTTTCGGGCCGTGCTGACTCCGTAAACGAGTCCGATGCCTTGACGTACTTGACGGATTTTGTCGCCGGAACAACTTCGTCGTACTCGGGCAGGTCGTACGCGACAACTAGCTGCTTCGATTCAGGTTGGAACTCGATTTGCGATGTCTGCGTAAACCCTTCGGGATATGTCCCGCGCCCAAGTACCGTGATGAAGTAAGTAGCGATGGCGTCCGGGTCGGCAGCTCGGAATGCCGCCTCAAACTGCGCGACCTGCTGATTATGCTCATTTGCGTCGCGTTCGGCTTGCGCTACCGCACGCGCATGAGCGTCATGGCGCTTCTTTATCTCAGCCTGACGAATAGCCTCTTTTGCTTGGTAGCTGCGCTCGTCGGCATCAAAACGTTGTCTGGCAGCGAGTTCCTGTTGTGCATGCGCTTTCTTGACCCATGGAAACAGGCCCGCCAAACCTTTGGGTTTCTCTGGAGCGTAGCGCTCCCAAACTGGACGGTGCTCAGAGTGAGGCAGGCCGAACAGGTCTACCGACTGATGCGCTGGTCTCACCCGCAGTTCGGCAAAATCGAGAGTCGAATTGCGACTTAGACCTTCGACCAATATCTGGCCAAGTGCCTCCACTTGCTCCTCAATTTCCTGATTCTGACCGGCAGCGTCTTCTAGCTGGGACTCGACATAAAGGCGCTTGTTCTCCTTTTCATCGGCAATCAGTGCGCGTTGACGGGCTCGCTCCGCACGTTCCGCATCTCTGATCGCACGTGCCTGCTCCCGCAGTCCTCGTTCATGCGCACGTTGCGATGCGCGTGCCGAACGCTCCATCTCGCGCGAAATACGGTTCATGGTGCTCACAAATCCCCGGCGAGCCATACGCCTCTCCCTTTGGCAGTTTTAGTGTTCGGCTCCGATCATACCGAGGATGCCGGAAGCTTTTATCAACACACAACACGAAACATAGTTGCTTGATTACGAACCGATTGTCCGCGCCGGCGGCGTGATAGGGTGCCGGTAGCGCCGCTTACGGCAACTTGGGTGTCCCCGCCTTCGACCAATCCAACGAATCACAACAGCCATAGACCTAAATGCACGCTGGAGGCCGTCAGACAAATTGAGGAGCACGGGGACTCTGAGCCGCAGTTGTAACAGAACAGTTAGAACCGCGACGTTCTCAGTGCGTCCGTCCCGTAGCCGCTACGTTACAGTTCTCACAAAAGGGGGTGTTGCTATGTTCAATTTGCTCGTTACAGCAAACGAGGAAGCCTGGGACGGACGGCCGACCACATTTCCACTCAGCCGCTGCGTGCGCGAATACACAGATTCCGCAATAACGGAACGATTTGGCTTGCTTGATAACGCGAGCGCTGAAGCGCTAATGAGGATGCCGGCAATTTTCGCCTACGAGGAGCCAGTCGGAAAGGCACCAAAGTTCGGTAGGATCACCCGTATCAGCAAACGCTCGAATCGCCTGGAGGTACGCATTGATTATGAGCTAATCGCGCTTCCCAAATTCTTGACTAACGAAGAACTGTGGTCGATGGGAGTTGAACTAGATCTTGGCAGTTGGGAGTCGTCACGCAGCCATTGGGCCGTCAAAGACGTCGATCTAGTACGCGAGTTGATTTCGAAGGAGATCATCTTGCCGCCCGAGTTTGCCTTACCGCCTCGTACGCTCACGGCACCAATCAAGGTTGACATCACAACTCATCGCTTCGAAGTTGCGTTCTCCTTCCCTGGCGAGTATCGGGACATGGTCGAGGCGGTGGCTAAGGAAACGACAGCACTACTCGGTGCTCACGCCTGCTTCTACGACACGACCTACCAGGCGCAGCTAGCCCGACCAGAGCTCGATCTCCTCCTGCAGGATATCTACGGCAAGCGCTCGAAGCTTCTGGTGGTTTTTGTTGGAGCCGACTACCAGCGTAAGATGTGGCCAGGCATTGAATGGATGGCGATTCGCTCCGTTATAACCACGGCCAGGGCTAGCGGACGAATCATGTACGTCCGGGTAGATGACGGCGCCGTGGAGGGCATCTTTCCACACGACGGGTATATCGACGCCAGCCGGTTCAGCCCTGCGCAGATAGCGGCATTCATCGCCGAACGCGTTGAATTCACCCCTACGCTGACGGCCCCGTAGGCAAAGCGTGGACGTAGCGGCGACGCGGTGGACACGGAGATTTTCAAACCTTGGTACGCCCTAGCGTCGGCGCCACCCCGAAAATGTGCTCGCATCTCGCAACGGCAACGCAATCGGATCGATTGCAGCTACGCGAGCAACAGCCTCGATAGCACTCAAATGTTCCTGGAAGTACGCGAGGTCGTCAGTCAGGGAGGCGACGGGCTGGCGAGCCACTAAGCCCAGCACGTCCGCTCGACGCTTCACCGTCCACCCCTCAATATCGGCCACTTTGCCGATGGTTTCCCGCAGGTTCGCTAGCAAGCCCTCCACTCGCTCCGGCGCCATCGGCACCACGTAGGGCATGTACGGCGCACCTGCCTCCGACAGAGGATAGCGAACGTGTTGGGGCTCAATGCTTTGTTCGCGTCCCACTTGCCCCACATGTCCCAAACCCTCAGAGTCCTTATTTGTATTGGGTTTGCGAGTTTTTCCGGGTGGGACATGCGACACGTCCCCGCTATGTCCACCCCGCCCCAATGCAGCGTCGTTAGGTTTTGTGCCGGCTTGCTGGGAGAAGATTGGGGCACGTGGGACCTTCATGAGATACGCTGGGTGTCCCGTCTCGGACTTTTCACACTCCTTTGCATGCTCCGGGATTGCAGCTCCCTGGACATGCGGGACATTTGGGACACTCGAAAATCGCTCGGACTTGTCCAGTAGCGAAAAATCAAGCTTCATGATTCCTCCCACATACGCGACGTGAACACATAGCACCGGACTCGGCCCATACCTGGCAGACGTTCGCGCCGCTGCGGCTTGTCGCCATCAAGCGCAAGCCATCCCTGTGCTACCAACGCCTTTACCGCAGCCTTCGGATCAAATCCGGCGCATACATCACGCCTGAAGGACTCCGGTAAGACGATGTACTCGCGACCTCCCTCTGCGTCTGTACGGTAGAACCCGGCTCGATTAATGACGCGTTGATCTTCGGTGGCGCTCATTGCCTCGAATCGGCTTGCCCCGTGGGACTCAAAGAAAGCGCGCACCTGTGCCAACACAGCTCGTTCTTCGCGGTTTCCCGCCCCACCAAAGGCATCTAGCCATACCGTGAAGCATGTCTTTGCGGCTCGCTCCGATTCGCCCTCCTCCCATCCCGTCAGGCCATAATGCGTTGCTAATTCGCCAGCCACGGCCACCAGTGCAAAGCGTCGTGCTACGCGCAGAACCTGCCCTGCAGCTTCACTCGGCGCCACCTCCTTGACGAATTGCGCCATACCGCTATGCAGAATGTCTGCAAGGTTGGTCCGGTCCGCTACGATCCGGCGTAGCCACTCAATGCCCACAGCACCGTGGTACCGCGTCGCCGCATCCTTAATCGCTAACGCCATCTCAGCCGGCGTCGAATGACCGTGCAACTGTTCGAACGCCCCCATACAAGCCCCTGCGTCGGCTTCGATGTCGGCGAGGCGGATTTCTTGGCCGGCATTGGCACGCTTTCCCGCTTTTGACATCAGCGCAGATAGAGACTCTTCGCCAGCGGACAGGAACAACAATCGCCAGCGCGCGGCTTGTCGCGCCGCTCCGAATCTTGTTGCCCGCACCTTGCCTTGCCCGTTCGCGAGCATGTAAGCGGCATCTCCGGCCTCTCTCGGATCGATCTGAGAAAGCTCGTCCAGAATCAGTAGACCATCGTTATGAAGTGCCGCGAGCCCTTCTAGACCATTTGTCGTTGCCCGCCACATGCGGACATAGGTTGATGGTTCTCCCCATACGGAAGCAGCCACTTTAAGTGCCGTGGTCTTACCGGATGATGAACCGCCGCGCAGATGGAAGCCGCCCGAATCTTCGCCTGCCACGTCGGCCAATGGGCCCGCAAAGGCGACAGATAGGGCAAACACCATGCGGGTATTGCCTGAGGCTAGCGCCCCGACGGATTGCCGCCAACCCTCGACCGTGCCGGCCTGGGCCAACGCTGGCTCCACTGCGCTGGCGTTCTGGAATACGACAATCTCGTCATTATTCCCAATGGATTGATTGGCGGTCACGTAGACGCCATCGTGCCAACCCATGCGTTCAACGCAGCGCGCGCGTTCGTTGACACGCCAGACTTGGATATATGACGCTAGCTTGTCGCGAGCGGCCTTGCTAGGGGATATGGTCAACCCCATGCGAGCCAGTTCCCGTCGGACATCTCCGCCATCACCTTGCAACAGTTCGAGCGGCATAGCCCATCGGTGCATTACACGGTCGTCATCTCTCCATTCAAGCAGGCGGCCCCACTCACCCCTTTTGGTGTCGCGAGTCATGGCGACTATGTCCAGCCGCGAGCAGAGAAACATTGGCGGCCTCTCGTTACCCTCCTTATCGGTGCTAACGTAGAAGACACCACGCTTTGATATGTCGAAACGACCGTCACCGTAGCGCTGCGTCAATTCTCCGTCGGCTCCAGTAACCTGAACATGTACCTTCTGAGCCTCGACGAAGGCTGCTTGTTCCTGCTCCGTAGCGAGAACCAGATTGTCACTGAAGCCCATGCGCACCCCCGTGTTTGAGGATGACGATGGCGGGATGACGCCCGGTGGTCAGCAACAGCAGACGCAGCGGACCCGCCTGCATAATCCCTACAGCCAATCCGCGCACTAGGCCGTAGCCAGTATCGTCGTCAATCAAAAGTTCACAATCGAGGCCGCGAAAAGCCGACAAGTCGTCGTCATGACGGTATTTGTATCCAGCAGGAACAGACAGCGCGGGAACCCAATTGCCGACGCGCCCACCAGCCTGAACGACAATCCAGCCATGACGCGGTGTCAGGCCGGATACGCGGGCGTGGTGAAGCGGCTGCAGCCAATCGGGACAGCGGGAAGCGTTCATGTAGCCCCCCCAACGATCCCGTTCAAGAAGCAATAGAGGCCCCAAAGCTCGGTAAGCGTCAATGCTGGCAGATTAGTGATCAAGCCGAGGCTGGCATGACGTGCAACAAGCTGCGGTAGGCGCATCAGCCAGCTATAGCGCATAGGCATCATTGCCCCTCCGCACGGTAGCCAGCAGGATCGGCAAGCCAGCGGTGAATCTCGCGATTCGGCCACGCGACGCAGCGCGCAGAACCGAGTTGAACGCGTTTGGGGAAACGCCCCTTCAACTCCCGCTGACGGATGGACTCATGGCTCAGGGGGACGATGCGCTTCAGGTCGTTCCAGCGAGTGAAGCCATCGAGCGGCAGGGATTTAAGTTCAAGTTGTGCGCCGCCGTTCGGCGCGGATTGGGTTTTTGCCATGTGCAAAACCTCGCGGTTGATTGAACACGGCTGAACTCTGACTGGCTGCCCCGCCACTTAACCGGTTAAGTGGCATCACTCTGTTGAGTTCTTGCTCAAGTTGCAGTGATCGACAGCACGGTGGATCGTCCTCTCTGACACGTTGAATTTTTGGCTAGCGTCATAGAGCATGCCCTTCCGCTGCCCATGCTCCGCATATTCAATGTGGAGTTCCTCGCTCAGAAATTCTCCGATTTCTTCATACCGGTTCCGCTCCTTGCGCTTGCGAGGTCTGCTAGCCCTCTTGCTTTGAAGCGCCCGCCCAATGATCTCGGCCACTTTCGCGGAAGCATAATCTTCTGGATGCAGTCCATACTGCCGTAACTTAGCGAGGGCGCTATCTAGGTCACGTAGGATGCTGTCGTATTTGATTGGGATATGTTTTAGCCCGTCGACGGGCCGTCCATCGGGCTTAAGCCCCCATGCGGCGATGCAGCGTGCCCGGTTGCGCCGGAAACGAGAAAGCATTTCCCAGAGCTGGCCTAGGTCTGGAATCTCTTGCTCAGCGGCGCCCAATGCCCATGACAATTCATCAACCAACACTTTGGGGAATCGCCGTTCAATAGCGCTCCAGAGACTTTTTTCACCGCCTGTCGTCATCACTCTCCGCCAACATCGTGAGGAACCACGCCCAAGAGACCTCAGGCTTCGCCGATCAACCTACGCTCAGATAGATTGATCGCCCCATTGCAGTAGTTTTCCAAAGATGGGCGACAATTGTAGCCACCGGGGGAGTACCATCCGCGCAACAATCCAGTGGACGGTGTTTGGGGGCTCTTTTGGGGGTTCTTTTCGAATTTTCAGCCTCCGGATCATTTTCTGATAAGGCATGGCGGAGAGAATTCGATTGCCGCCGGCCCAAAATCCTTTCAAACAGCTTCAACGTTTGGCAACAAAACCCCGCTGGGCTTGGCTCTGCGGGGTTTTTTGTTGGTGCGTATCAAGCGTGCGCGTATGGGCGACATGCTGCGCGGCATACAAGCCAAGCCCTTCTCGTGCAGCGCGTTCAGCGTGTGGGGCCGCTTCCCGCCATGAAGATGCTGAGCGGTCCGTCTCAATCAGACGCTCGGCCCGCGTCAGTCATAGGTCATCTCCAATGTAACGGAGGTATTCGCAGTGCCTGGAACAATCACGGGATCCGTTTGAAAGTAGGCCGCCTTCAGCGGAATATCGAAGTTGCCACCCCGACTATCGTAATCAATAAATCGAAGTCGTCCCCTCAGGGGGATCGGGTTACCGCCATTGTCCAGCAGTTGCAAGCCGACGCCCTTGGCGGTCGATTCAGCGTCGAGGCCAACAACCGAGCGTGCTGCATCAACAACATTGGTGTTGGGCTTCAGCTCATACTGAACACGGCTGATACCCTCTGGACATTCCCTCAACGCAATCGAGAAATTAACTGGCGCCAATGATGTCCCGACACCTTTAAATTGATTGATCATATTCCGGTCACCCATCTTCACCGTGACACCGGGTGTCTTGCAGCTTCCGGTTCCAATAGACGATTCTGTCAAGGCACGAATCGTTACAGGATAAATCTGACGCTCAACCGTGTGACGACCAAGAAGCCCGGCAGGAATTATCGCGCCCTCTTTAACTTGACCAATTTTTTTTATTCGCACAACGTAGCCGGCCCCTGCGGGCCAAACCCAAATAGTACCTCCCCCTCCCACATTGCTAATCACCCCCTTAGATATATCCGGAAAATCGTAACCTAACCTGCTGAATGACCATGCCAATCCTGTATCGCCGATCGGGAAATCGGATTTCCCTTCATAGATCCCGCTACCTCCCACTAAATTCTCCATCCCGCTTCTGAAATTTTCTGAACACCTCCACTGCACCTCGTGTGGCGCGGTTAATTCGTACTCTAGAAATGTACCTCCAATCGGAGTATCACGCGGCACCGTCAAGTTGGCAGGCAGCCTGATTTGGAAATCTATAGGGTCCTTTGCCCAGGGATTGTAATCGCAGGTAATGGCATGCGCGGGCGCGACAAATAATATTGCCAAAAAACTCTTCAAAAATATCACCAAACCATCAGAAAAGCGGCACCTCACTTTTTCTAAATTTAATTTCCACATTTACTCTTACCCTTTTCATAGCGCACAGTCGACTGGAAGTTGATTCCTTTTCTCAGATATTTTCAATTCCGATCGAAAAAAGTTGATCACGAGATGACGATGCAGATATTACGATTGTCAGTGCTTAACGGCAGCGTAGCCTCTGCCTTTTTATTTCCGCCCCGTTTCAGCCGATGGCAAGGTGTATCGGGTTTAGCAAGAGGCACAGCGAGCTCATCGCGTCAGTCATAGCTCATCTCGAACGTAATGGAGGTATTCGCGGTGCCCGGGTTAATTACGGGTTCGGTTTGGAAGTAGGCCGCTTTCAGCGGAATATCGAAGTTGCCGCCTCGACTATCGTATTCACTAAATCGAATCCAATCCCTCAAAGGAATCGGGCTGCCGTCATTCTCCAGCAATTGCACGCCAACGCCGGTGGCGATCGACCCAGCCTCGAGACTAACAACCGAGCGCGCTATATTAACAATATTGGTGTTGGGCTTCAGTTGATACCGAACCTGCCTGATACCCTCTGGACATTCCCTCAGCGCAATCGCGAAATTGACCGGCGCCAGCGACGTCCCGACACCATTAAATTGGTTGATCATATTCCGGTCGCCCATTTTCACTGTGACATCGGGTGTCTTGCAACTCGGGTTGCCGACAACGGCCCTATTCGATACCCTAAGCCTCAGCGGATACAACTGATTTTGAACGTTTAACCAGCCAAGAACACGGTCCGGGATAACGGATCCCGTTTTAATCCGACCGATTTTTTTAATCCTGACACGTATAATGCTGTCATCAAATATGTGCCATGTCGTGCTCGATGGCGATGGATTATACTCTTTAATTCCCCATTTAATATCAGGAATCTCGCCGCCGCCACCCCGCTCCACCTCCAACGACCATGCCAACCCAGTATCTCCAATCGGGAAATCGGTTTTCCGAGCAACGCTAGCGCCATTTCCCACGTCATTTTCCATCCCCACTATAAAGTCTCCTGAGCACCGATAAACCACCTCGTACGGGGCACTCCCGCTTTGCGTAAAAAGGACTGCCCCAATGGGGGCATCGCGCGGGACCTTCAAGACACTGGGCAAGTCAACATAGAACGTGATCGGGCTGCCGGAGTACTCCGTATAGTCACACGTGACGGCCGCATGCGTTGGTGTAGCAATAAGGATCGCTAAAAATCCTACTAGCAGCGGTGGCAAGGTGCCAAACAGGCAATTCAATACGTTTCCGACATCTTTCGATTTCATTTATTTTTTCCCTTTAACCAATCGCCACGCCAAACGTAGTTGCAATCTCGCAGGAGTGCAGAAATCAACTCCGGTTATCATCACGTCGAACATGATGGAATTATTCCAGTGGCAAACCTAATCTCGGGCCTCTGGCGTGGCGGTCAGCCGCATAAAGTGAAATACCCAACTCACCGCGTGCTTGCCATGTTCCATTAAGGCAAACCACCGCCTCATCAGACGAGGGTGCCCTCTTGCCAAACACACACATACCGATGCCCGAAGGCGTCGATTCGACATCAAGGACAATGAGCCGCCTGCGCAGTCCACGGCTCTGTTGCTCAGTCGGACAAGTGCCCCTTGCTCTTGTCCTCGGGGCATTCGCCGGCGTCATCGGCAGCGTAGCGTCTGCCTCTGGTAATTCCGCCCCGCTTCAGGCTGGCGCAAGGCGTACGGCGCCTGGCACTGGGTGTCCTTCCACTTCACGGTCAAGCTACCTTGCTGTTGGTTGAGCAGCACAAATGCGTTGCCATTTGGGTCGGTAATGCCGAGGTGTCTGCCGGTTTGCGCGTCTTCCACGCTGGCACCGAACGGCACCGGTTTGCCATCGGCCTGCTGTAGCGCAAACTGAGCGCGCTGGCCGCTGTAGCCCTTGAACGTGGCTTGCACGATCGCGCCGCGGCGCGGCACCACTTGCTTGACGGTATCTTCCAGCTCCACGTCGGCACCCAAGTTATGGGTGTCCGGGCGCAGCGCATTCAGACGATACGGCTGCGCATAAGTGACCACTGCATAGCCATTGCGGCCGACCGGGGTGCCACCGTCGGTCTTCACGTCCACACCGTTGAGCCCTTCCACCTTCATCAGCGCAAAGGTGTCGCCCACGGTGCGGCTCAAGTTGACGCCGCCACCATGCACGACCACTGAGCCCGTGGCGCCAACGCTGGCAGATTGGTAATCGCGTGCAATGTTCACGTTCGCGCTGAGCTGTCCCACATCGGTATCGCGCGTGATACTTGCCCCGCCCGTTGCGCCGCGCCCGCTGCTGGTGTAGCCAGCCTGCATGGCGTATGACGTGTTCTCGTTCACAAAGCCGCTCAGGCCACTTTGGATGTTGGTGCCTCCGTTGTTGCTATTGCTGACATTGGTGTAGGCGCGCGGTGAATGCAGCTTGCCGCCCAGCGGAATCGACATCGTCAGCATCACCTGCGTGCTATTACCAGCTCCGCCGAAGCGGGTGTCCCTGGTCTGGCTCAAGCTCAGGTTGTAGCTCAGGCGTTTCCAGCTATTACCGTAGCCGACGCTGATGCTGCGGCTCGAGCCCGGGTGGTTCCAGAATGTCTGCTGGCTGAGGTTGAGGTAGACGCTACCGTATCGGCGATCTGTGCCGCCCAAGTCTTGGCTGGTCGTCAGGTCAATGCGCGAGCGACTACGACCGCTCTGGCTCCCCACGACGTTGATCCAACCGTTGCTTGGGTCGCCGCTCAGGTCATTAACGTGGTCATTGAAGGTGCGATAACCCGACGTTGAATAGCGATAGGCGGCAAGCGTGAAGTTGGTGTTCGTGCTCGTGAACGTCTTGGCGTACAGAACCCGCACACTCTGCCCGGCATCACGCTTGCCGCGCGCGCGGCTGCTCGACTGCGTCACGTCGACGGAGAGCGCGCCAATGGGCGTGTTGGTACCAACACCTACGTTCACCGCCTGGTAGTCGCGCGAGAATTGCAGACCACCCGCCACTGTGCTGTTATCGGTCAGCCCGTAGACGAGCGACCCACTGACGAGGCTGGGTGATGGGCCTTGATCGCCGTCGTACTTGCCGGCCGCAAAGTTGTACTTGAGACGACCCTTGCGCAGCATCAGCGGCAGGCTGGAGAACGCCTGATGCGTGACATGCTTGCTGCCGTCGGCTTCGATGACGGTGATCTCAAGGTCACCGTTGGAGCCGGAGGGAAAAATATCGGTCAGTTGGAACGGGCCGGGCGGCACATTGGCGCGATACAGCACGTAGCCGCTTTGACGCACCTCCACCACCGCATTGGTGGCTGCCTGACCGCGCACCACCGGCGCATACCCGCGCTCGCTGTCGGGCAGCATGGCATCGTCGGAGCCGACTTGCACACCGCGAAACCTCACGCTGTCAAACAGAGTCGCGTCGGAATATTGCTCGCCAACCGTCAACTGGCCCTTGATGGCGTCGACGTCCCGCTGCACCAGCGTGCGGTTGCTCTTGAAGCGGGTCTGGCCGCCGTTGCTGCCGGTGAGCGTGGACTCATTGCGCAAACGCCAACGGCCAATGTTCACGCCATTCTGCAGACCAACGAAATAGCTGCTGCTGTCGTTGCCAACTCGGCCGTGGCCATAATTGCCGCTGAACTGATAGTTGACGTAGCCTGCAGTAACGCCTTCGTCCCACAAGTCGGGGTCGACATAGCCCCGTGCCGCGCGCGAGAGGAATGCCTGGGGAATACCCAGGTTGAGTTGCAACCGGCCGGCATCGAAATCGACGGTGGCCTGGTCAAGCAACTGCGGCAAGTCCAGACAGGCCTGGCTGTTGATGTCCAGCGGCGGCGTGATGGCGCTCAAGTTGACGCCAAAGTCCTGCAGCATCTTGGCCGTCAAGCACGGGCGGAGCTTGGCCTTGCCGCTATCTTGGTAGAAATCGATGTCACGGCGGCCAACCAGATCGCCGTTGACCTGCACCTCAACCCGATACGTGCCGGGCGGCACGCTGCTGCCGGAACTAAGCACAGCGCTCAAGTCGGCAGGACGCCCTTGGCCGTGCAGAAAGCTGGTGTTGAACGCGAGCAGTGCCGTGTCGGCCTGCGCAACGAGCGTATCCCCTTCGGCCGCGCGCGCGCCATTGACCATCGCCAGACAAACGGCCAGATAGAGCGGCGTTGCGCCCGGGCGTGCCTGGGGCGCTTTTCCACCAGTCTTTGTGGAGAACGCTTTGGTGATCCGGCGTTTAGACATCTCAAATGCTCGCTTCTGGCTTGGTGAATCGGGCGGGGGTGTCACATAGGCAAACTCCCCTACGAGAGGGCGGGCTGTCGCAATCGAACTGATCGAGTTGGCCCGGCCGATCAGTTGTCGGCGGACACGGGTGTGCTTGGCTGGCTGCCATGCAGGGTGACGCGGTAGCTTTGGCGGCCGCCGTAGTCGTTGATGATTTCGTAGCGCAGTTCGGGGGCCGCGATGTTGGCGGCCGGCAGCTTGACGGGCAGCGCCACCGTGGAACCCGGCGCGATCATGGTGGCGTCGACGACAGTGTCTTCAGCCTTGCCGGCGTGCACCTTTGCGTCCACCACGGTCACGTGGTACAGGCTTGGATTGCTCAGGCGCAGCATGGCCTTGCCGCCATCTTGGTTGAGCTGCCACTGCAGGCTTTCGGGGGCCTTTTTGGGGTCGCCACTCAAACCGGTGGGTCTATAGAACACCTTGATGCGCTGGCGCACAGCCAGTTGCAGCACGTTGTCGTTGCTGGCGGCCTGGGGGACCTCTTGCACATTCAGCCAGAAAGCCGACTCTCGGTCGGTTGGCATGCCTACGCCCTCATACAGCACACGCAAGAGTTGCTGCTGCTTGGCGCCCAGCTTGGCGAGCGGTGGCGTAATGGCAAACGGCAGTTGCGGCTGGGCACCTTCATCAAGCGGGTCGAGCCATGCCTGAATCAGCGCGTCGGCACCTTCATTGTTCACGACCACGGAGGTCTCTTTGTTCTTGCCGTCGAAGATCAACCGCGTGGTGCTGAGGGAAATGCTGGCGTGACTAGCGGACGCAACCAACGCGCACGCCAACGCCGCGCCAGCGGCGCATCGTTTTGCTTTCATATCCGGAATCGCCTGTGATAAAGGAGACGGCAGCGGCGCGGGAAAACACCGCTGCCAGTTGAAGCCAGCCGCATTGGCTGGCGTGTGGCTTACTCGTAGCTGAGTGTGAACGGCAGGCTGGCGTTAGCAACACCCGGCTGGATCTTGGCCGCATCTGCAGCCACATAGGCTGCGGCAAACCGCACGTTGATGGCGCCACCAGATGCCGGCAACTCGGTTTGTGCCAGCAGGTCGCCGTTGCTCAGGTCGAACGCGTTCGCGCCGGCTCCGGTACCTTCGTACACGGCAATGCCCACGCCTTGCGCGAAGCCTGCACCGGTGTTGCCGTTGTTCACACGCAGCGTCTTCTTGTCTGCGCTCAGCTCGCTTGCCTTACCGGCGAACTTCATGCTGACCTTGGCGCCACTCTTGCAAACGACGTCAAAGTTTGCCGAGCCAGCGCCGCTCGCCAGGCGCTTCGGTGCTGCAACCGTGCCGATGTCATCGGCGGCGATGGTACCCATGTTCACGTTGATGGTACCTGCGTCACCGGTCAGCGAAGAGACCTTGCAGGTATCGCTCAGGATCGTGCCCTGGAAGTTGATGACGCCATCTACCGACGCTGCCGTTTGAGCCATTGCGGCGGTGGACAGAGCAGACATCGCGACGCCAGCCAGGAACAATTTTGCTTTCATTACTTACCCTTTTGATTGAGACCGCAGCACGGAGGTGCCGGAACTTGGTCGAGAACAAATGCCTATCGAAGAAGGCAGACGCAAGTATTCCAAGCAGCGGCGCAGCGACATATCAGACTGCTCTGAAAATGAATCTGGATTGATACGTTTGTTCCGCTCGGCAGGACGTGCACGAGGCGCCCCTTTCTCATCGAGGCGCCAGGGCCACACGCGGGCAGCGCGTCAGGATGGAGGACGTTGGCTGGCTAAGCCGTTCGCGGCGCCAAGAGTTGGGCCGCGTATTGAAGAGGTTCCAGCTACCCGCCAGGTCTATGGCGAAGTAGGTACGCGCGCGTTCCGGCAACTCTGTGCGCGTTGTCAAAGTTGCCTTTCAGTTGTTTTGCGCGGGGGTGCCGGTTCAGTTACACGCGGTCGTCATTGTCGGGGCGGACTGCGGCGCTCGCGGTGCTTGCATGGTGCAATGACTGGAGCTCCATCAACAGCGCTTCAATCTCCGTGTTGATCTCGCCTGACGCTGCCGACAGGTGCCGTTCCAGCTCACTTGCCACGTCTCGCACCCGTGTCTCTCCCACAACGGCTGCAGCACCGGATATTCGATGGGCGGCCCGCCGTGCTTGGTCGATGTTCCGATTCGAGACACCCTTGGCAAGCATCTCGAGATCGGTTTCCATGGTTTGCTGGTAGATGACTCGCACGTCGGTGAGCGTCACCTCGTGTTCTGCCGGCGTCGCGCTGTCATCCGAATCGGCATGCGCACACCAGAGCTCAATCAGTTCACGCAATGCGGCAAGGCGCAGGGGCTTGCCCAGGACGCCATCCATATCGCTGTCAAAACACCGTGCACGATGCGTGTCGTCCATCGCGGCAGAGATCGCCACGATCGGTGTCCGCTCACGCCCGTGCTGGCGTTCGATTTCGCGCATGCGCTGCGCAACGCTATATCCGTCAATGCCCGGCAGGTTGCAGTCGAGCAGCACCATATCAAACGCTGTTGACGCAAACTGTTCGAGCGCCGCCTCGCCACTGCCGGCAACGGCTGACCGGCAAGCCAGCGCGTCAAGCTGATGCTGGATCGCGTGTTGCACCGCCTCGTGATCATCGACAACCAGGACAAGGGGGCCGTCCTTCGATTCCGGCAACGGCATTTGCGCCCGAGTCGCCGATATCGGTTGCGCTGCGGGCGCAGACGATTCCACCGCAGCCCGCTGTGATGACGCATCTGCGTGCAGCTCGCGCGTCGGTAACATGACGGTGAACACCGTGCCGACCGCCGGGCTGCTGCTGACGGTAATCACGCCCTTCATCAACTCGACCAGTTCGCGGCAGATTGACAAGCCCAACCCACTGCCGCTGGCACCGCGACTGCCCGGGCTTTCCACACGCGCATAGGGCTCGAAAATGTTCTGCTGGCGCTCGGGGGGGATGCCCATGCCGGTGTCTCTGACCTCGAGCACGAGCGTGCCGATACCGCGTCGTTTTCCGGGCAGATAGTCGATGCGGAAAACAACCTTGCCGGCCGCGGTGAATTTGATCGCATTCACCAACAGGTTCAGAGCGATTTGCCGCACGCGCATGGCATCGATATCGACACTGAAATCGGGGGCGCAGGCAAGATCGAGCGACAGCGCGAGCTTTTTCTCCTCCGCGCGCCAACGCACCATGTCGAGCGTCTGCTCTGCCCACGGCCCGATCGTCGTAGGCCGAAGCACGAGCGTCACGCTGCGAGATTCGAGGCGCGAGTATTCAAGAACATCGTCAAGCAGCGCCAAGAGTGTTTCCGACGCTGAGACGGCGGCATTCGCACGGCTTGCCTGCGGGCCAGTCAGCTGCGAACGCTGCAGCAACTCCAGCGAAGCGAGGATGGTGTGCATCGGCGTGCGGATTTCGTGGCTGATGAACGCCAGGAACATCGCCTTATCGCGTTCGCTGCGCACGGCGGCAACCCGTGCACGCCACAGCACATACGCCAGCACTGCAAACGCCAGAACCACTGCTGCAACGAAGAGAACCTGTCGCCAGCGGTAATGCAGGATCGACGCGAGCGACGGCGCGCCGTAGTCGGTGGTCTCCTGCCATCGGTGTCGAATGGCATCGGCCTCTGAGGCGGAGATGGCTGTCAACGATTTATTGAGAATCGCCGCAAGCACGGGGCTGTCCCGGCGCGTCACCATCGTCAACGCATACGGACGGTCCCAGATGCTGCCCGAGAGAAAAAGCCGGTCCTTGAACTGCCGCTGTAGCAAAGGAATGATCGACACATCGTTTCCAAGCGCTGCGTCGGCCTCCTTCCGTGCAACCGCCTCCAAGGCACCGAACTCATCCTGAAACGTCAGCAGCGTTATTGGCACACCGCTGCGGCGGGCTGTGAACTCAAGACCGCCACCGCCCTTGATGGCGATGCGCTTGCCGGCCAATTGCGGAATACCGGCAAACAGGTTTTCCCGCTCTGCCGTGACGATTGCAATTGTTCCGACGTAGTAAGGCGTACTTGCAATGAAGTCTTCGCGAAAGGACGCACCTTCATCACCCTTGCCCCAGTCGGGCAGCATGTCCACCCTGCCCGATTCCAACGCTGTCCTCGAGCCGTTCCAGCACGCGCCGTCGACATACTCGAAGCGCAGCCCGCTCAGGCCCGAAACCGCATCGAGGAACGAAGGAACGATTCCGACTACCTTTCCCGAGTCGACAAACTCGAACGGACGCCAATGCGCGTCGACGCAGGTACGCACAACGGGATGCGCCGCAATCCACGCCCGCTCTTCCGGAGTGAATAGCGAAGTCTCGGCCGCGTAACTGCCTACGGACATCAAGGCCAGCCATGCGCCCAAGATCAGCGTTCGCACCGTCGCCGCAACATTGTTCACGTCATCCCCTGTCGCTATATCGGATTCGATTGCATCGGCGCATCACGTTTGCGATGTTGCCGAGCGTGCCAGTTCAGAAGCTTAATTCAGTCCGGAGCCGGCGGGCCGAAAGCTCCACCTGCGAGTGCATGGACTGGCCAATGACCGCACTGATTCGAACCTCGGTTGATGGGTGACCGAACCGTCTGAGAGCACGCGATTAGACCGGGCACATAGACGCCATGCAGACGCCCCGTTTCGAGTCCCTCGCTAGCGCTCTCTCATTGGCCCGCGTTGTACTGGCAAGCCGTGAAAGCGCACGTTGATGTGATGCGCCAGCAGGACGGCGGCCGCATACATTTATCCAACCGCAATTGAGATAGGCAGTGGAGATTGCGCCCCCTATTCATGCGCCGGCATATCGACGGACGTGACGCTCAGGCGGGTGTCACGCGTTCAATGCAAAGCAATAGCACCCCGGCTACCAACCCGGCCAGATGCGCAGCAGCAAGTGGCGGCGCTCCCAGCCATGCCGCGGCGTCTGCATTGCCTGTGCCGAGCCACTGGCAGCATGCTCGCACCAGCAGCGCAAACAGTACGACAGCGGCAATCGGTTCGTCGCGGATACGTGGCAGCCATGCGACTACGACGAGGCCGTATTCGATGCCTGAGAACCCGGCATAGTGCTCCAGCCCGGGCAGGGCGAGAAAAAGTGCGAAACCGATCCACGTCGCGAGCCACAGGCAACAGCGCCAGGCACGTATCGACCCGGGCAAGGCAACCGCCAGCACGACAAGGCCGCCGACATTGAGCAGGCAGTGCGCCCAGTTGAAGTGGATAAAGTGGCCGGAGATCAGCCGCCAGACTTCACCGGACACGATGGCGGCGCGCTCGTAGCGAAGCGCATCCGCGACCGTGGCGCCGCCGGCCTGCAAGGCAAGCATCAGCAGCGCGACCGCAAGAAAGCCAGGATGCACTTGGCCGCGGAACCACCACGCCGGACGGCGAAGAGCCGGGATGCTCAGGCGTGCCACGCGCGACGCCGCACCACGGCCACCAAACCGGCTACCAGCGCAAGGCCGATCAGCGGATCGACCGCGCCCGCCCCCGATTCTGCGGCATTGGCGGGGCTACCACCCGTTGCAGCATCGCTTTCCGGAGCCGTGCCGCCACCGGCCGCCTGCGTAGTGAGCGCAAGATCGACCAGCACCGGATCGTGATCCGACGAGCGGTACGCGTCCGGCGCGTAGAACGTCTGTTGCTGATCGGCGCTCTTGTATGCGAAGGAGTATTCCAGCGCAATCGGCTCGTCGGCGTTGATGTGCCACTCGTGTACGGCGCGCACGCGCTCGGCCAGGCCGGAGGTGGCAAGCGCATGGTCGATGTAGCCGGATTCGCCGCTGTAGACATAGCTGTAGGCGTCCTTGCCGATGAACTTTTCCACCATGTCGGCATATCCCTTGTCGGCAAGCAGCACGACGGGGTCTTCCTTGGCATAGCTGTTGAGATCACCGATGAGCAGCTTGCCTACGTCAGCCACGCCGGTTGGCGACGTCGCCAGCCAGTCGGCGATCAGACCGGCAGCGCGCACGCGGGTGGGGTTCCAGCAGCTCTGGCCGTCGCGCTGGTCGGTGTCCTTGCCGGTCGCTCCGGTGCAGCCCTTGGACTTCAGGTGATTGACCACCACGGTGAAGTTCTGCGTGCCGCCGATGCGTCGGAAGCTGCGCGCCAGTGGCTGGCGGTTCTTGTTATCAATGGCCAGCGTGGCCGGAATGCCGACGGGCTCCACCGTGCGGCTGTTGTAGACGATCGCCACCGTAATCGCATCGCTGCCCAGCTTCGACACGCCCGGATCGACGTAGCGCCAATCGGCACCGAGCTGGGTCGTCAAGCGGCGGATGGCGCTGAGTTCGCCGTAGCCGTCGTTCTCGATTTCCATCAGGCCGACCACATCGGCATTGATGGCGCGGATGGCAGCAACGATCTTGGCTTCCTGGCGCTCGAACTCGGCCTGTGTCTTGGCGCCGCGGTTGGTCGGATCATCAAAGCCGGCGCCTTTGCCGTCACCGTTGAAGTAGTTCAGCACGTTGAACGAGGCGACGCGCACATCGGCTTGGGCATGGCGTGTCGGCGCACCCGCACGCGGGTTCGTGGCAGCGTTGAAAGCCGGCGCGGCCGCGCCCGGCACGGGCTGCAGGCGCCAGGCGTTGTAGCGCGTTTCCAGCACGCCCTGCACACCGCTCACGGTATAGCCGGCGCGCACAGGATTCGCCGCAGACAGGCCCGGCGCCGGATAGCGCACGCTGGCGGGATTCTGCTGATTGGAACCATCGTCAAGCACGATGCGGTTCAGCGCATTGGCCGCGGCCTGCGCTACCGCGCCATTTGCAGGCGGTGCCACGTTTGTCGGCAAAGGGAGGCGCCCGTTGCTGAGCAGGAGACTGCCGTAGCGTCCAAGTTCGTACGTCTCGCTCACCGTCAGCGTTTGCGGCAAGCGCACGAGCATCCCTTCATACGCCGACAACGCCTTGGCATCGGCCACAGGCAATGTCACGTCGATCGGCGTCACGCTGTTGCCGCTGGCGCAGCTTGCGATGCCGTTGGTGGCCAGCGTCAATTGCGTCTGGCCGTACTTCTCCTCCACCTTGCCGACGAGGTGGACAAGGTCCCCTGCGCGCGCGGTGACGCCGGGCGCGTAGACGAACAGCCCTTCCGACACGCCGGGCAGCCTTCGGCGCTGCGCGTCCGGCTGTTGCACGAAGAAGCCGTTGAATCCGTTGGTGCCGCTGTAGTCGGCCGTCACGACCGCTTCGATTTCAACGTTCTGGCCGGCCAGCGGCGAAGTTGCGCCCGCGCCCTGCACATCCGCAAGATGCGTTGCTGCGGCACCGCACACGGCAGCGGCGGTTGGCGGCGTGACGGTGCCCTGCCCGTTGTACAAGCCAAGATCGGAAAAGTCGTCGACGTTGAACGCATCCCATTGCACAGATGGATCGAAGGCGGCAGTACTGTTCGTATCACCCGCCTTCACCGAGCCTTTGCGGCGCAGCGTGTGGTCCTTCGTGCCGGCGACGGCCGTCCCCCAGAAGCCGGATGGCGGTTGATAGCCGACCTGGCCGATGCGGTCGACAACGACGCCGGAACGCGTCAGCGTCAGCGCGTCGTCGCCGTTGAATGAGAAGCCCGCAGTCTGATTGACGCGGGTGCTCAGCGCACTGGCCAGCGTGCTGTGCGCCATCACATGTACGGAGCCCGGCGCCAGCTTGCCCGAGAGCGCAAACGATGCGGTGGGCGTGCTGCCGCCATTGTTGTACTGCTCGATCTTGTAGACCGACAGATCGGCCTCTGCGGCGTCCGGGTTGTAGATTTCGACGGCCTTGTTGTTGGAGCTGCCTTCTACGTATTCGCTGATGAGGAGCTCGGCATGAGCAGGCAACGCCATGAACAGCACGGCGGGAAGGAGGAAATGCAGGTGCATGGGGGATCAGGGGTGGGGGATGGAATGGTTTCGGCATACCTTCAACAACGCCGATGACGTATGCATGGCGCGCGGCCGCCGATCGTTCAGCATTCTGTAAGGCACCCTCTCCCAGAAGCCCCCTCTCACCAAAAAATGAAAAACCCGCGACGCTTTCGCAGTCGCGGGTTTTTCACGCAGCGGAGGGATGTCCTAACCGCCGATCGTCACATTGAAGACGAGACCATCCGGCCTCACCAGGTAGTAGCCGCCGTCCACCCCAATCCAGTGATAGCCGCGCGGGGGTGGCGAAAGACGATGCTCGCGCCAGTCGTCGATGATGTACTGGCGATCGCGGTATTCGGGCGGAACGCGCTCACCCCGATTCCACCGGTGGGCCATTTCGCGATCGGCGCGGCGATCCATGTCGACACGCTCGTCGTGGCGGTCGCGGTCCCAGCGGTGATCGCGGTCTTGCGCATGGCCGGCCAGCGGAGCGAGTGCCGATACAGCCAGCATCAATGACATCAGGAACTTAGCTTTTTGCATGGAGTGCTCCCTTAAAGCGTCCGGACATGCCGAACCTT
>Ga0209759_1000746_pt1 | contig 28241 bp, 20 predicted proteins | sample AraplaCL_Col_mMS_FD_184261 | JGI IMG/M metagenome (GOLD analysis project Ga0209759, IMG submission 184261) | Arabidopsis root microbial communities from the University of North Carolina, USA - plate scrape CL_Col_mMS (SPAdes) (version 2) | ecosystem: Host-associated > Plants > Roots >...
GCGATGGCCGCCATCAACAAGAAGCCGGCGGCGCCGTCCCCAGCGCCGGCTCCCGCCAAGGCCGCGCCGGCCGCTGCGCCCGCGCCGGCACCGGCGCCGGCCCCCGCTGTAGCCGCAACCAGCACCACGGCCACGGCCGCCGCGGTCCCGTCCGACGCCGCCTCCGCTGCCGCACCCGCGGCCGCCGACGACCAGGGCCTGCGCAATGCGCTCGGGCAGGCAGCCGCCAGCGGCGAGTTCCGCACGGTCTACATGGGCTACGACGCCGACAAGCGCTTCGTGCAGGTGCCGCCGCAAAAGCTCCCCGAGGGCTACGACCCCACCGCGCGCCCCTGGTACAAGGCGGCCGTCGCGAGCGGCGCGCCCATCGTCACCGAGCCCTACATCAGCGCATCGACCAATGAACTGACCGTCACCTTCGCGCTGCCGGTCAAGTCGGACGGCAAGCTGGTGGGCGTGATCGGCGCCGACAAGTCGCTGGTCGAGGTCGCACGGATGGTCAACGGCATCAAGCCCAGCGAGAACTCGTATGCGTTCGTCCTCGACAAGCAGGGCCGCGTCCTGATCCACCCCAACGCCGACCTGGCGCTCAAGCCGCTGGGCGAAGCCCAGCCCGGCATGGCGGCCGTGGCCAATGCCGCCGACAACGCGATCGTCGAGGCCAACGACGGCACGCGCGACGTGCTGGTGCGCGCCGAGGCGATCCCGGGCACCGACTGGCGCCTGGCCGTCGCATACGACAAGTCGGCCGCGATGGCCGGCCTGGGCACGCTGATGACGTCCATCGCCCTTGCGGCATTGGGGGTGGCGGCCGTTGCCGGCCTGATCTTCACGACCATGCTGCGCCGCTGGTTCGAGCCGCTGCGCAAGGTGCGCAGCGCGATGCTCGCGGTGGCCAACGGCAACGGCGACCTGACGGCGCGCATCGCCGTCGCCCACAACGACGAGGTGGGCCAGATCGCCCGCGCGTTCAACCACTTCACCGAATCGCTGCGCGGCATCATCCAGGAGGTCAAGCAGGCCAGCTCGGAGGTCAAGACGGCGGCGCACGAGATCGCCACCGGCAACGCCGACCTGTCGTCGCGCACCGAGAGCCAGGCCAGCTCCATCCAGCAGTCGGCCAGCTCGATCCAGCAACTGCATTCGTCGACGATGGCCAACGCCGAGTCGGCGCGCGAAGCCAACCGCATCGCGCAGGAGGCCGCGGCGCTGGCGGCCGAGGGCGGCACCAAGGTGCACGAGGTGGTCGAGACCATGGGCGGCATCACGGCGTCGAGCAAGCGCATCGGCGAGATCATCGGCGTGATCGACTCGATCGCGTTCCAGACCAACATCCTGGCGCTGAACGCCGCCGTCGAGGCGGCCCGCGCGGGCGAGCAGGGCCGCGGCTTCGCGGTCGTCGCCAGCGAAGTGCGCACGCTGGCCCAGCGCAGCGGCGAGGCGGCGCGCGACATCCGCCAGCTGATCCAGAAGTCCACCGAGGACGTCGAGGCCGGCGCCCACCGCGTCGACGACGCCGGCCGCACGATCTCGCAGGTCGTCGAATCGGTGCGTTCCGTCAGCACGCTGATGGCCCGCATCGTCGAGGCCACGCAGCAGCAGACCGGCGGCATCGGCGAGGTCAACAACGCCGTCAACCAGATCGACCAGATGACCTCGCAGAACGCGGCGCTGGTGGAAGAGGCCTCGGCGGCGGCCGCGTCGCTCAGCGAGCAGTCGTCGCGGCTGGTGGAGGCGGTGGGGCGGTTCCGCACCTCGCACTGATTCGGGACAACACGGGCTCCGGCGCGAAGGGGTCTGGCTCCGGCCTCTGTCACGCTGCGATCTCGCGCACGCGACGCCGGTGCCTGACCCCGATCGCGGACCGGGCTCCGGGCTCAGGCACCCCCTCGAACCGCGAACGGCGCGACTGCTTGCGGCAACGGCGCGACGCGATTCGAGGCGGATCCAGACCCCTGCAGCAACTCCTCGGCGATCGAGACGGAATGCGACAAGCGTCCGCGCGCGAACGGTGACCGACTCGACCGACCCGATAGCAAAGGCCGACTCGCCGGCACGCTGAGTCGGCTTCACGCCGCCGAAGTATGCTTGCGCCCCATGTACGTCCCCTTCTTCGGCCTCAAGCAGAAGCCTTTCTCGATCGCCCCCGATCCGCGCTACCTCTTCATGAGCGAGCGTCATCGGGAGGCGCTCGCGCATCTGCTGTACGGCGTGCAGGGCGGGGGCGGCTTCGTGCTGCTCACGGGCGAGATCGGCGCGGGCAAGACCACCGTGTGCCGCTGCTTCCTGGAGCAGATCCCGGCGCGCTGCAACGTGGCCTACATCTTCAATCCCAAGCTGTCGGCGCTCGAGCTGCTGATCACCGTGTGCCACGAGTTCGGCATCAAGTTCCCGCCGCTGACGGCCGCCGGCACGCCGCCGACGGTCAAGGACTACGTCGACGGCCTGAACGAATACCTGCTGCGCACGCACGCGGTCGGCCAGAACAACGTGCTGATCATCGACGAGGCGCAGAACCTGTCCTCCGACGTGCTGGAGCAGCTGCGGCTGCTGACCAACCTCGAGACGAGCGAGCGCAAGCTGCTGCAGATCGTGCTGATCGGGCAGCCGGAGCTGCGCGGCATGCTGGCGCGGCCCGAGCTCGAACAGCTCGCGCAGCGCGTGATCGCGCGCTACCACCTCGACGCGCTGTCCGAGAAGGAAACCGCGCAATACATCTCCCACCGGCTCGCGGTGGCCGGCCTGAAGGCGGCGCTGCCGTTCGACACGGCGGCGCTGCGCCGCATCCACCAGCTCACGCGCGGCGTGCCTCGCCGCATCAACCTGCTGTGCGACCGCGCGCTGCTGGGCGCCTACGCGTCGGGCAAGCCGCGCGTCGACCGCGCCATCGTCGACAAGGCGGGGCTGGAGGTGTTTGGACCGACTGGCGAGAAGGCGTTGCCGTCGCGGGCCCGCTGGTGGCCGCTCGCGCTGGCCGGTGGCGTGCTGGTGGGCGCGGCTGCGATGGCCGCGGTGCAATGGGGCGGCCGCGACAAGTCGCCGGCCCGCGTGGCGGCGGCGGCCAGTGCGGCCAGTACGGCTTCGGCCGCTCGGCCCGCGCCCGCGGCAGCCGTGGCCTCGACGCTGCCGACCTCGTCCGCCGCCGCGGCGGTCACTCCGCGCCTGCGTTCGATCGACGATCTCGAGGCGCTGCTGGCGCGCGCGCCGCACGACGAGCACGACGCGCTGCGCACGCTGGCGCCCGAGTGGTCGCTGCGGCTGGGCCAGGGCGATCCGTGCGCGCTCGCCGCGGAGCAGGACGTGCGCTGCTTCCACGCGCATGGCGGTCTCGCACTGCTGCGCCTGCTGGCGCGTCCCAGCGTGCTGGCGCTGCGCGACGGCCAGGACCGCCAGGTCTACGTCGTGCTGGCCGGCCTGGGCCCCGACGAGGCGACCCTGGTGGTGGGCAAGACGCCGCTGCAGGTGCCGCTGTCGCTGCTGACCACCGCCTGGCGCGGCGACTTCACGACCTTCTGGCGCGTCCCGGCTGGCTACTCGGTGCCGCTGTCGCTCGGATCGCAGGGCGCGCTGGTGGACGCCGTGGGCGCGCAGCTGGCGCAGCAGCAGGGCGCCTCGGCGCCGGCGGCCGATCATCCCTTCGACAATGCGCTGCGTGCGCGCGTCGCCGCCTTCCAGCAGGCGCAGGGTCTCGCGCCGGACGGCGTCGCGGGCCCCACGACACTGATGCAGATCAATCGCGCCAGCGGCGTGGCCGAGCCCTGGCTGGCCGGCACGCCCTCTGCCGTGTCCGCCGCCTCGGCGCCGGGCGCCGTCCAACGAAAGTAACCGCGCATGTCCTACATCCTCGATGCGCTTCGACGCGCCGATGCCGAACGCTCGCGCGGCGTGGTGCCGGGCCTGCACGCCCAGAGCCTGCCCGGCGACGCCGAACCGGCGGCGCGCAACTACGCGCCGCTGATGTGGGCGGCCGGCGGTGCCGGCGTGCTGTTGGCAGCCGGCGTGGCCGTGCTGTTGTGGGCGCCGTGGCGCACCGCGACGGCACCGGCGCCCGAAGCGCGCGCGACGCTCGCCCCGCCGCCCGCGCCGACCCTGGCGGCGCGCGACAGCGGGCCGGTGCAGCCCGCGCAAGGCGAGCTGCCGCCGCCGCAACCGGGCGCGCTCGCGACGGCCGCCCGCCCCGTCGAGCCGCCGCTGGGGCATGTCGAGGCGCCGGCAGCGACGGCCGAGACGCGGGCGCCGCAAGCCTATCCGCCAAAGGCGACCGAGTCGCGCGACACCTTCGCCCAGCGCGCCGCGGCCGGTCGCGTGGCCACGCTGCAGCCGCGCGCCGACACGCGCGCGCCAGTCCCCGCGCCGCCGCCGGCACCTGCCCCTGCGCCCGCGCAGCCGCCGGCGGAGCACTACGGCGCCCCGCTCAAGGCGGCGCCCGCCCCGGCGCCGAACGCCGCGGCCCCCAACATCAATGCGCTGCCGCCCGACGTGCGCGCGCAGCTACCGCACCTGGCGGTGGGCGGCGCGATCTACTCCGAGACGCCGGCCGCGCGCATGGTGATCCTCAACGGCCAGGTCTTCCACGAAGGCGACAAGCCGGCCGCCGACACCGTGCTCGAACTCATACGGCTGAAGTCCGCCGTGCTGAACTTCCGTGGCCAGCGCTACGAAATCTCGTTCTGACCTTTCTCGAAAGAGCCCCGCATGATGATGTCCCGTCCCCTTCGCCTTGTCCCGTTCGCCGCCGCCGCCGTGCTGGCCGCCTGTGCCAGCACCGCCCCGAAGCCGACGCCGCCCACGGTGGTGATTCCCGGCAGCCTGAGCGCGCCCGGCGGCCAGTCGCTGGTGCGCACACTGTGGGCCGACGGCGTCCAGATCTATGAATGCCGCAAGGCGGCGGACGCGAGCTTTCCGGAGTGGGCGTTCGTCGCGCCCGAGGCCACGCTGAAGGACTCCGCCGGCACGCTGGTCGGCCGCCATTACGCCGGTCCGACCTGGGAGGCCAACGACGGCAGCAAGGTGGTGGGCGTCATCAAGGCCAAGGCCGACGCGACCAGTCCGCATGCGATCCCCTGGCTGTTGCTCGAGACGCACAGCACCGGCAAGCCGGGGCTGTTCGCCAAGGTCACGGCCATCCAGCGCGTCGCCACGGCGGGCGGCGTGGCGCCGGACACCGGCTGCGGCACCGCGACCATCGGCAAGCAGGAACGCGTGCCCTACACGGCGCAGTACGCGCAGTACGCGCCGGCCTCCTGAGCGCAGCCCAGCATCGATAGGCCGGCCCGCTGCTCGCGGAGGTGCCTGACCCGATCCCTGGCAAGCCGGCGCCAGGCACCTCGGCGCCTTCCGCCCACGCGCCTTTCAGAGCGCCTGCGGCACCACCGCCGTGACCTCGATCTCCACCTTGGCCCGCGCCTCCATCAACGCACTGACCTCGACGGCGCTCATCGCCACGTCGTAATGGCCCATCACCTCGCGGTAGACGGCCCCGATGTCGCGGCCGCGGGCCAGGTAGTCGGCGCGGTCGACCACGTACCAGGTCATGCGCACCATGTGCTCGGGCCGCGCGCCGGCCTCGGCCAGCACGGCCTTGACGTTGGCCAGGGCCTGGCGCACCTGGGCGACGAGGTCGTCGCTGTCGAATTGCGCCGCCGCGTTCCAGCCCACCATGCCGGCCACGAACACCTGGCGGCCCTGCGCGGACACGCCGTTCGCGTAGCCGCGCGGGCGCGGCCAGTCCGCGGGTTGCAGGACGGTCTTCATGGCGCTCTCCTGGTGTCGTCGTGTCGGCTTGTCATGAGGTGGTCTTCAGGCGGAAGCGCTGCAGCTTGCCGGTGGCCGTGCGCGGCAGGTCGGCGACGAACTCGATCGCGCGCGGGTACTTGTACGGCGCCACGGCGCGCTTGACGTAGTCCTGCAGCAGCTTGACCGTCGCGGCGTCGGGCGCGTGGCCGGCGCGCAGCACCACGAAGGCCTTGACGATCTGGCCGCGCTCGTCGTCGGGCACGCCGATCACGGCGCATTCGGCGACGGCGGCGTGTTCGAGCAGCACCGCCTCGACCTCGGGCGCGGCGATGTTGTAGCCGGCCGAGATGATCATGTCGTCGGTGCGCGCCTGGTAGCGGAAGTAGCCGTCCTCGTCTTCCAGGTAGGCGTCGCCGGTCAGGTTCCAGCCGTCGTGCACGTACTGCGCCTGGCGCGGATCGTCCAGGTAGCGGCAGCCGGTCGGGCCGCGCACCGCCAGGCGGCCGACCGCACCGCGCGGCAGCGGATGGCCGTCGGGGTCGAGCACGCAGGCCTGGTAGCCGGGCACCGGCGTGCCGGTCGCGCCGGGCCGCGCGTGTTCCTCGTCGGCCGAGATGAAGATGTGCAGCATCTCGGTCGAGCCGATGCCGTCGATGGCCTCGATGCCCGTCGCCGCCTTCCACTGCACGCGCGTGGCCGCGGGCAGGGCCTCGCCGGCCGACACGCACTTGCGCAGCGTGCCCCCGAGCGCGACCGACAGCTTGCGCTCGCGCGCGGGCTCGGCGATCGCGCGGTAGGTGGTCGGCGCCGTGAACAGCACGGTCGCGCCGTACTGCGGAATGGCGTCCAGCAGCAGCGGCGGTGTCGCCTTCTCCAGCAGCACGGTGCTGGCGCCGATGGACAGCGGAAACAGCAGCAGCCCGCCCAGGCCGAAGGTGAAACCCAGCGGCGGGCTGCCGATGAAGACGTCGTCGGCGTTGGCGCGCAGCACGTGCCTGGGCCAGCACAGGCAGATCGCCATCACGTCCTGGTGGAAATGCATCGTCGCCTTGGGCTCGCCGGTGGTGCCGGAGGTGAAGGCGAGCAGGCAGGTGTCGTCGGCGGCGGTGTCGACGGCCGCGAACGGACGCGCGTGGCGCGCCATCGAGGCTTCGAGGCCGTCGGCTGCGGCGGTGTTGAAGAAGCGCACCTGCTTCAGGGTCGGGCAAGCGGGCTGCGCCAGCTGCAGTTCCTCGGCCAGGGACAGGTCGCACAGCGCATGCGTGACCTGCGCCTTCGCCACCACCTGCTTCAATTCTTTGGCGCGCAGCAGCGGCATCGTCGCGACGGCCACCGCGCCGGTCTTCATCACGCCGAACCAGCAGGCCGCCAGCATCGCGTTGTTGGGCGCGCGCAGCAGCACGCGCTGGCCGGGCTGGACGCCCATCTCGTCGACCAGCACGTGCGCGATGGCATCGGCGCGGCGTTGCAGCTCGGCGTAGGTCCAGCGCAGCCCTGGGCCCAGGATGCAGGGCCGCTCGCCCCAGCCGCGCGCGATCGCGTTGTCCAGCAGTTCGACCGCGCAATTGAGCTGCGGCGGGAACTGCAGCTCGGGCAGGTCGAACAGGTAGACCGGCTGCTGTTCCAGGGGCGGCAGGTGGTCGCGGGTGAAGGTGTCGACATGGGCGGTCTTGCCGCGCGACGGAATGCTCATGATTGAACGTCCTTCAAGAGCTCACGGGCGATGATCAGTTGCTGCACCTCGCTCGCCCCTTCGTAGATGCGCAGCGCGCGGATGTCGCGGTACAGGCGCTCGACCACCTGGCCGCTCTGCACGCCCGCGCCGCCCCACAGCTGCAGCGCCGCGTCGATCACGCGCTGCGCGCCCTCGGTGGCGGCGAGCTTGGCCATCGCGGCCTCGCGCGTGACCGTGTGGCCCTGGTCGCGGCGCCAGGCGGCGCGGTAGGTCAGCAGCGCGGCGGCATCCACGGCGAGCGCCATGTCGGCCAGCTTGGCCTGCGTCAGCTGCAGCTCCGACAACTTCTGGCCGAACATGGCGCGCGTCGTCGCGCGCGCGAGGCCTTCGGCCAGCGCGCGGCGCGCGAAGCCGAGCGCCGCCGCGGCCACCGAGGTGCGGAACACGTCCAGCGTGCGCATCGCCAGCTTGAAGCCGGCGCCGGCCTCGGCCAGGCAGTGGGACGCGGGGATGCGGCAGCCCTCGAAGGCCAGGCGTGCGAGCGGATGCGGGGCCATCGTGTCCAGGCGTTCGGCGATGCGCAGGCCGGGCGCGTCGGCGTCGACGACGAAGGCGGCGATGGACCTGGTGCCGCGCGCCTCGGCGCGCACGCCGGGCTCGACCTGGCGCGCGAACACGACATAGAAGTCGGCGATGCCGCCGTTGGAGATCCAGGTCTTCTCGCCATCGAGCACCCAGTGCGCGCCGTCGCGGCGCGCGGTGGTCGACATCGCGGCCACGTCCGATCCCGCATCGGGCTCCGACAGCGCGAACGCCGCGATGGCCGCCCCGCTTGCCACGCGCGGCAGGTAGCGTTTCTTGAGCTCGGGGCTGCCGTCCAGCGTGATCGCGCCGCTGCCCAGGCCCTGCATCGCGAAGGCGAAATCGGCCAGGCCGTCATGCGCGGCGAGTGTCTCGCGCAGCAGGCACAAGGTGCGCGTGTCGAGCGCGTCGCTGGCGCCGCCATAGGCCTGGCCGCCGACCGCCAGGCGCAGCCAGCCGTTGGCGCCAAGGGCGCGCACCCAGTCCCGGCAGTGGGCATCGACTTCGTCGCGCGAGGCCTGGGCCGGCAACAGCGCCGGAAAGCCGCTGGCGCTGTCCGCCAGGGAGTTGGCGAGCCGCGCGTGCAGCGCGCGATGGTCGTCGTCGAAGAACGGCCACTCGAGGGCTTCGTGGACCGCGCTCATGTCAGCGGCCCTCGAACACCGGCTTGGCCTTGGCCGCGAACGCGCGATAGGCGTGGCCGAAGTCCTCGGTGAGCATGCACAGCGCCTGAGCCTGGGCCTCCGCCTCGATGGCGGTGTCGATGTCCATCGCCCATTCCTGGTGCAGCATGGCCTTGGTCAGCGAGTGGGCGAAGGCCGGGCCGTCGGCCAGCTGGCGCGCGAACGCGGTGGCCTCGGCCAGCAGCGCGGCGGGCTCGACGATGCGGTTGAAGAAGCCCCAGCGCTCGGCCTCGACGCCGTCGACCGAGCGGCCCGAGTAGATCCACTCGGCCGCGCGGCCCTGGCCGACGATGCGCGGCAGCATCGCGCAGGCGCCCATGTCGCAGCCGGCCAGGCCGACGCGCGCGAACAGGAACGCCGTCTTCGAGCGCGCGGTGCCGAAGCGCAGGTCGCTGGCCATCGCCAGGATCGCGCCGGCGCCCGCGCACACGCCGTCCACCGCGGCAATGAGCGGTTGGGGGCAATGGCGCATCGCCTTGACGAGGTCGCCGGTCATGCGCGTGAACATCAGCAGCTCGGGCGCGGGCAGCGCGATCAGCGGCCCGATGATCTCGTGCACGTCGCCGCCGGAGCAGAAGTTGTCGCCGGCGCCGGTGAGCACGATGGCGCGCACGTCGTGCGCGTGGCGCAGCGCGATGAACAGGTCCCGCAGCTCGGCATAGCTCTCGAAGCTCAGCGGATTCTTGCGCTCCGGGCGGTTCAGCGTGATGCGGGCGACGCCGTCGCTGCACTCCCACAGGAAGTGCCGGGCCTGGTAGCCGGCCAGCGGGCGGCGGTTGCCGGCCATCAGCGCGGCGTTGATCGGGGGAGCGGTGTCTGGCGTCATGGCGGATCTTTCAGCGGGTCTTGTCGTCCTGCAGCCGGCGCGTCAGCGACAGCCGCAGATGGCCCAGCAGCGCGTGCAGCTGGGCGCCTTCGTCGGCATCCAGGCCTTCGAGCAGTTCGATGACCCAGCGTTCGTGCTCCGCGGCCACGCGCTCGAACGCGCGCTTGCCGCGCAGCGTCAGCGCGACGCGGAACGAGCGCCGGTCCTCGGGATCGACCTGGCGCGTCACGTAGCCGGCCTTCTCGAGTTCGTCGGTCAGGCTGGTGACGTTGCCGCCGGTCACCATCAGGTAACGCGACAACGCGTTCATGCGCAGGCCCTCGGGCTGCTCCTTGTGGAAGCGGTGCAGCTGCGCGAGGTAGTCGAAGCGCGGCAGCGTCATGTCGAAGTGCGTGCGCAGGCGACGGCGGATCTCGGTCTCGATCTGCGTGGTGCAGGACAGCAGGCGCAGCCAGGTCTTGACGGCCGCGTGGTTGGTCGTCGCGGCCCGGCCCTCGTGGCCGATCGCCGAGTCGCCCAGCAGCTCGTCGAGACGGTTGGTGCTGCGCGGGTCGCGCGGCTCGGGTCTGGGAGACTTGCTCATTGATCCCTCATCGCGCCGACGCTGCCCGAGGGGTCTGAGCTGCCCGAGGGGCCTGGCTCCGGCCTCGGCTGCGGTGCGATCTTCCATGTGTGAAGCCGGTGCCTGACCCCGATAGCGGACCAGGCGCCGAGGTCAGGCACCGCCTCGGATCGCGGGTGGCGTTCCTGCTGCGGGCAAGCGCTCGGCGCGATCCGAGGAGGAGCCAGACCCCTGCGGAAGCCGTACCGCCGGGGCGACGATGCGACGCGCTCAATTCATCACCTCGCCGCCACTGACCGACATCGCCTGACCGGTGAACGCGGCTGGCGCGTCGGCGCACAGCCACAGCACGGTCGCCGCCACCTCGTCGGGCTCGACCAGGCGCTGCAGCGGGCTGGCCTTGGAGAACGTCGCCATCGCCGTGGACTCGTCGCGCCCGGTGGCCGCGACGATGCGGGCGACCCCGTCGCGCACGATGTCGGTGTCGGTATAGCCGGGGCACACGGCATTGACCGAGATGCCTTGCGGCGCGACCTCCAGCGCGAGCGAACGCGTCAGCCCGAGCACGCCGTGCTTGGCCGCCGCATACGCGGTGCAGTAGGCGTAGCCCTTCTGGCCCGCGGTGCTCGAGATGTTGACGATGCGGCCGCTGCGCGCCGCGATCATCGGGGGCAGCGCGGCCTGCGTGCACAGGAAGACGCCGGTCAGGTTGACCGCCAGCATGCGATCCCAGGCGTCGTGTGCCAGCCGCGCCATCGGGCCCGTCTCGACCGCGCCGGCGTTGTTGACCAGCGCGTGCAGCGCGCCGCCCCTGGCATGCACGGTGGCGAAGGCGAGGGCGACGCTGGCGGGATCGGTCACGTCGAGTTCGACGCAGTCGTGCGCCACGCCCTCGGCGATGGGCAGCGTGACGCGCACTTCCTCGAGCGCCGCGCGCGCGCGGCCCGCGAGCGTGACGTGCCAGCCCGCGCCCGCGAGCGCGCGCGCGATCGCCGCGCCGATGCCGCGCGTCGCGCCGGTCACCAGCACGCGGCGCAGCGGCGGGCGCAGCGCCAAGGGGACGGCGGCGGCCAGGGCCTCGGGCACCAGTTCGGCGGTGCTGGCCGGCAGCTCGATGGCGCCGATCGCGTCGACCGCGTCGCTCAGGTCGCCGCTGCGGATCTCGGAGTTCATGCCTGGCCTCCTGCGGCGCGCTCGCGCTGGAAGATCGCCTCCAGCTGCGGCTTGGCCGAGCGGTAGGGCGCCGGCCAGTTCACGTGCTTCCAGCCGATGCGCGCGGCCTCGGTGAGCGTCCACGCCGGATTGGCCAGGTGCGGCCGCGCGACCGCGCACAGGTCGGCGCGGCCCGCGGCGATGATGCTGTTGACATGGTCGGCCTCGCTGATCGCGCCGACGGCGATCGTCGCGATGCCAGCCTCGTTGCGCACGCGATCTGCGAACGGCGTCTGGTACATGCGGCCGTAGATCGGCTTCTCCTCCTTGCTGACCTGGCCGGACGAGCAGTCGATCATGTCCGCGCCCGCCGCCTTGAAGGCGCGCGCGATCTGCACCGCGTCGGCCGGCGTGATGCCGCCCTCGACCCAGTCGTGCGTGGAGATGCGCACCGACATCGGCAGCTGCTGCGGCCAGGCCGCGCGCACCGCGGCGAACACCTCCAGCGGATAGCGCAGGCGGTTCTCCAGCGAGCCGCCGTAGGCGTCCTCGCGCTTGTTGGTCAGCGGCGAGATGAACGACGACAGCAGGTAGCCGTGCGCGCAGTGCAGCTCCAGCCAGTCGAAGCCGGCCGCGGCCGCGCGCCGCGTGCAGGCGACGAAGTCGTGCAGCACGCGGTCCATGTCGGCGCGCGTCATCGCGCGCGACCAGTCGCTGACGCCGGGCAGGTACTGCTGCGCCGAGGCCGAGACCAGCGGCCAGCCGCCCGAGTCCAGCGGCTGGTCGATGCCTTCCCAGCCCAGGTGCGTCGCGCCTTTGGCGCCCGCGTGGCCCAGCTGCATGCCGATGTGGGCGTCGCTGTGCGTGTGCACCCAGTCGACGATGCGCGCCCAGGCCTGGCCCTGCTCATCGGTGTACAGGCCGGGGCAGCCCTTGGTGATGCGGGCGTCGGCGCTGACGCAGGTCATCTCGGCCATCACCAGCGCGGCGCCGCCCAGTGCGCGGGCACCCAGGTGCACGAGGTGGTAGTCGCCGACCACGCCGTCGATGGCCGAATACTGCGCCATCGGCGAGACGACGACACGGTTCTTCAGCGTGATCGAACGCATCGTGAACGGCGTGAACATGGGCGGCGTGGCGATACCGCCAGCCGTATCGCCCGCGCCGCGTTGCGCGAACCAGCGTTCGTAGCCCTCCAGCCAGCCGGCATCGCGCAGGCGCAGGTTCTCGTGGCTGATGCGCTGGCTGCGCGTCAGCAGCGAGTACATGAACTGCTCGGGCTCCAGCGGATCGCAGTAGCGCGTGCCGCACACCTCGAACCACTCCATCGCGTTCCAGGCGGCGTTCTGCAGGCGCAGGACCTCCACCGCGCGAATCTCCTGATAGCGCTCGAGCAAGGCCGGCAAGGCCGCGGGCGCGACGTCGCCACCGGCTTGGCCGGCCTGCTTGAACTGGCTCGCGAGCTCGATCGCGTCTTCCAGCGCCAGCTTGGTGCCCGAGCCGATCGCGAAGTGCGCGGTGTGCACGGCGTCGCCCATCAGCACCACGGGCGCGTGGCCGCTCCCGCGCCGGTCGGCGCCCACCCACCACCGCGCGCACTTGATGCGCTGGAAGGCCAGCCAGGCCGAGCCGCGCAGGTGGCGCGCGTTGGTCATGAGCGTGGCGCCCTGCAGGTGGCGCGCGAACACCTGCTCGCAGAACGCGACCGAGGCGTCGGCATCGAGCTTGTCCAGGCCGTGCGCCAGCCAGACGTGCTCCGGGCACTCGACGATGAAGGTCGAGGTCTCGGCATCGAACTTGTAGATGTGCGCCTGGAACCAGCCGTGCTCGGTGCGTTCGAACACGAAGGTGAACGCGTCGTACAGTTTCTTGGTGCCCAGCCAGATGAAGCGGTTGGGACGCGTGACGATGTCGGGCTGGAAGACGTCGGCATACTTCTGGCGCACCACGGAGTTGATGCCGTCGCTGGCGACGATCAGGTCGGCGTCGGGAAATTCCGTGTCGTCGCGCACCTCGCGATCGAACTCGAGCTTGACGCCCAGCGATTCGCAGCGCGCCTGCAGGATGTTGAGCAGCCGCTTGCGCCCGATGCCCACGAATCCGTGGCCGCCCGAGCGGATGCTGCGGCCCTTGAACTCGAGCACGATGTCGTCCCAGTGGGCGAACGCGGCCTCGATCGCGCCGGCGGTCTCCTCGTCCCAGCGGCGCAGGTGCGCCATCGTGGCGTCGGAAAAGACCACGCCCCAGCCGAAGGTGTCGTACGGCCGGTTGCGCTCGACCACCGTGACGTCGTGCCGCGGATCGAGCTTCTTCATCAGGAGGGCGAACGTGAGGCCGGCGGGGCCGCCGCCGATGCAGACGATGCGCATGCTGTCCTCGGCTATCCTGAAAACCTTCCGGGCACGTGGCCGGAAGATGCTTGAGGTGTAAATAGTTTAATACTAAACTAATTGCCTGCCATCCTGCAAGATGGTGCCCCCAGGAGTGACCCGATGATCTCGAGAGACGACTGCGCCAGGCGCGACGCCGAGGACGCGCTGGCGCCGCTGCGCGAGCAGTTCATGCTGCCAGAAGGCGTGATCTATGTCGACGGCAATTCCCTCGGCGCCCTGCCCCGCGCCACGCCCGCGCGCGTGGCCGCGGCGGTGCAGCAGGAGTGGGGCGACGGCCTGATCCGCAGCTGGAACGACGCCGGCTGGATCACGCTGCCGCAGCGCGTGGGCGACCGCATCGGCGCGCTGGTCGGTGCCCGGCCGGGCGAGGCCGTCGCCGCGGACTCGACCTCGGTCAACCTGTTCAAGGTGCTGACCGCCGCCTCCCGCATCGCCCGCGCCGATGCGCCCGCGCGGCGCGTCATCGTGAGCGAGCGCCAGAATTTCCCCACCGACCTGTACATCGCCGAAGGGCTGTGCCGCGACCTGGGCTGGTCGCTGGAACTGCTGGAGCCGCCGGCCATCGTGGAGCGGCTGGCGGGCGGCCGCGGCGCCGACGTCGCGATCCTGATGCTGACGCAGGTCAACTACCGCACCGGCGCGCTGCACGACATGGCGGCGATGACCGCGCTGGCGCACGCGGCCGGCGCGCTCACGGTGTGGGATCTCGCGCACAGCGCCGGCGCGCTGCCCGTCGACCTGAACGGCGCCGATGCCGACTTCGCCATCGGCTGCGGCTACAAGTTCCTCAACGGCGGTCCGGGCGCGCCGGCCTTCGTGTGGGCGCACCCGCGCCACGCCGAGCGCTTCTGGCAGCCGCTGTCGGGCTGGATGGGGCACGCCGCGCCGTTCACGTTCCGGCCGGACTATCAGCCCGCGCCCGGCATCGGACGCTTCCTGTGCGGCACGCCCGCGGTGCTGTCGCTGACGGCGCTCGAGTGCGGCGTCGACACCCTGCACGCGGCCGACGCGCTGGGCGGCATGGCGGCGATCCGCGCCAAGTCGATCGCCTTGACGGAGCTGTTCATCGCGCTGGCCGACGAGCGCTGCGCGCCGCTCGGCTTTTCCTGCGCGAGCCCGCGTGACGCGCGCGCGCGCGGCAGCCAGGTCAGCCTGACCCACGCCAGCCCCGACGGTGCGAACCATGGCTACGCCATCATGCAGGCGCTGATCGCGCGCGGCGTCATCGGCGACTTCCGCGCCGGCACCGCCGCCGACGCCTACGGCCCGGCGCTGCCCGACATCCTGCGCTTCGGCTTCACGCCGCTGTACCTGCGCTTCGTCGATGTCTACGACGCGGTCGGGCACCTGGTGCAGGTCATGCAGGCCGAGGACTACCGTCAAGCCCGCTTCAACAAGCGATCGGCCGTCACGTGAAGGCCGACAATCCCCCCATGAGTCAAGGCAACAAAGACCCCGACGCCGGCCGCTGCCCGATGGGCCACGGCGCCGATCCCGCGCCCTCGCGTGGCGAGCGCATCGTGGCGGAGGAGGGCGCGCAGCTCGACTTCAAGGCCGACATGAGCTACGGCGACTACCTGCACCTGGACCAGGTGCTGACCGCCCAGCATCCGCTGTCGCCCGACCACAACGAGATGCTGTTCATCGTGCAGCACCAGACCTCGGAGCTGTGGATGAAGCTGATGCTGCACGAGCTGCGCGCGGCCGTCGCGGCCATCGCGGCCGACGAGCTGGGCAGCGCGTTCAAGATGCTGGCCCGCGTCAGCCGCATCATGGAGCAGCTGGTGCACGCCTGGGACGTGCTGGCCACGATGACGCCGCCGGAGTATTCGGCGATCCGCCCCTACCTGTCGGCCAGCAGCGGCTTCCAGAGCTACCAGTACCGCTGCATCGAGTTCGTGATGGGCAACAAGAACGCGGCGATGCTCAAGCCGCACGCGCACCGGCCGGATCTGCTGGCGCAGGTCGAGCGGGCCCTGCATGCGCCGTCGCTTTACGACGAGAGCCTGCGCCTGCTGGCCCGCCGCGGCATCGCCGTGCCGGCCTCGCACCTCGAACGCGACTGGACGCAGCCCTACGTGGAGAGCGAGGCCGTGCGCGACGCCTGGCTGACCGTCTACCGCGATCCCAACCACCACTGGGACCTGTACCAGCTGGGCGAGGAACTGACCGATCTGGAGGACACGTTCCGGCTATGGCGCTTCCGCCATGTGACCACGGTGCAACGCATCATCGGTTTCAAGCGCGGGACGGGCGGCACGGGTGGCGTCAGCTACTTGCGCAAGATGCTCGACACGGTGCTGTTTCCGGAGGTCTGGGCACTGCGCACGGAGCTCTGAAACCGCAGCGGCATGCGGCCTGGCTGCTCGACAGGAAGCTGCGGCTTACTGCCTGAACGCGACCGGAAGCCGTTCGAAGCCGTCGAGTCGAATCGTGTAAATGCAGGAGGTTTTTGCCGCAAACCTCACATCTTGCACGTAGGATTGCCGATTACCATGTAGGACAAGGGCGCGAAATCGTGCCCGTCCACAGCATCTTTTGCTGTGTCATCCAGCAGGAATCGGGAACGTCGAGATGAAGCTTTGGGGCAAGTTGGCAGTCGCCGCATCGGTCGCGTGGATCTCTTCCACGGCATTCGCGCTCACCGACCCGACCGCTCGCCAAGGCGAGTCCCTGTCGGCGCTCGAGCAGGTCGACGCGTCCGACGACGCGCGCTATGTCGAGCACTGGATCCACCAGAAGGGAGACGACCACGGCCGCCCTTTCGTGATCGTGGACAAGAAGGCGGCGCACATCTACGTGTTCGGCGCCGGCGGCAAGCTCGTGGGCGAGTCGGCCACCATCCTCGGCCAATCGCGCGGTGATGTTCCGGTGCCCGGCGCCGGCCAGAAGAACCCGTCCGACCTGCTGCCCTACGAGCGCAAGACGCCGGCCGGCCGCTTCGAATCGCTGCCCGGCAAGAACCTGCACGGCGAGCCGGTGGTCTGGGTCGACTACGACAGCGGCATCGCGATCCACCGCGTGCGCCCCGGCATCTCGCAAGAGCGCCGCGAGGCCAGCCTGGCCACCGAAGATCCGAACAACAAGCGCCTGTCGCTGGGTTGCGTGGTGGTGCCGGAAGAATTCTTCTGGTCCGTCGTGCTGCCCACGCTGGGTCATGTGCGCGGCACGGTCTACGTGCTGCCGGAAGACCAGCCGGTGCGGGCGATGTTCGCCGATCCCAAGGCCACGGCAACCGCCGTCGCCGCGCGCGGCGTGAACGTCAGCGCGCGCTGAGCGCCGTCGCGTCGCCGACTTGGCCCGAGCCGGAGCCCTCCGGCGCCCGGGCGTCGTGAAGCATCTTCAACGAGGCCTCGAACTCGTGACGCAGCCAGTCGCGTAGCGCGCTGAGCGGTGGCCAGTTCTTCAGCGCGGGCGGATAGACCAGGCTGTAGGGCTGGACGCGATCCAGGATCAGCGAGACGTCGAACAGCCGCGCCAGCCGGCCGTCGCGCAGCGCATCGGCCGCCAGCAGCTCCCGCACCACCGCCAGGCCCAGGCCCTGTTCGGCCGCCTGCAGCATCAACCCCACGTCGTTGAACGACGCCACCGGCGTCGGCCGCAATCGCAGGCCGGCAGCCGCGAACCAGCTCTCCCAGGTATCGGCCTCGCCCAACAAGGGCTCGGGTGCCAGATCCGCCGGCGCGCCCGCGTTCAGGCGCTGCGCGGTGGCCGGGTCGGCGACGGCGATCATCGGCGTCGGCGAGTCGTAAAGGCGCTCGTGCATCAGACCGGGCCAGGGCCCCGTGCCGCTGCGGATGGCGGCGTGGAAGCCGTCGCGCTGCAGGTCGATGAGGTTGAACGAGGCCTCGATGTCGATGGTGATCTCCGGATGCCGCGCGCGCCACAGGCCCAGGCGCGGCAGGAACCAGCGCTGGGCGAACGACGGCACCATCGTCACGCGCAGCCCCTGCGTCGCGCCCGCCGCCGCCGCGGCCGCCTGCACGCCGTCCTCGACCATCGCCAACGCGGGCGCGGCCTGGCGCAGCAAGGCCTGGCCGGCGGCGTTCAGGTGGATGCGCCGCGCGCGCCGATCGAACAGCGGAAATCCCAGCCGGTTCTCGATCTCGCCGATCTGCTGGCTGACCGCGCTGTGCGTCAGATGCAGCGCCTCGGCGGCCGCGCGCAGGTTCTCCCGCTGTGCGACGGCGACGAACGTGGGCAGGAAGTTGAGCTGGATGCGGGTCATGGCGTGGTAGGTGGTCAGTCCAGCTTACCAATATGCGCTGGATTCGTCGATATCGGCCGAGCTATCTCCATCCTATTCTTACCAACATCGAAGTCCAACGGAGAAGCACCATGACCACCTGCACCGTGACCCCCACCCTCGTCACCCCGCCCGGAACCCGCTTCCTGCAGGCGCTGTTCGGCTTCTTCAGCCACTCGGTGGTGACGCGCGAAGCGGTCGACCAGGCCTGGCTCGACTCGGGCCTGGGACGCCTTGACGCGGCGACGCTGAAGGACATCGGCGCGCCGGCGCACCTGAGCGAGCGGGCGCGGTTGGCCGAGGCCTGGAAGCTGGCGGCGGCGCTGGACGCGACGCGCCACCTTTGAGACCTGAGCCGATCAGCGCGCGGCCGTCGTCGCGGCGATCTGCTGGCGAAAGCGCAGGTAGTCCTCGGCGGTCTGCTGCGGCCGCTCGATCATCGGGGCGTGGCCGACATGCGCCATGACGACGGCCTGCGCGTTCGGCAGCAGCGTCTTGAGGACGGGCACCGTGCCGACCGACAGCGCACGATCCTCGTCGCCCCAGACGATCAGCGCCGGGGTCTGCAAGCCGCGGACGGACGCGTCGACCGAGTCGCGCGCGATCTGCTGGAACACCTGGCGCTCGAGCGGCTGGTTGGCCATGCGCTCGCGCGCCATCGCGTCCATCACCGACCCCGGGATGTAGGGCGGGTCGCTCATGACGAAGTTCAGGAAGGCCGGAAAGTCGCTTTCCTTGGTGATGATCAGCGGGTTGGAGTCGGTTGTCGTGACGATATGGGCGAGCTCGCTGGGCGGTGCCGCCGCGATGCCCGCGCAGTCGATCAGCCACAGGCTGGCCACTTCATGCGGATGCTGCGCGGCCAGGCTCATGGCGATGCCGCCGCCCATGGAGTTGCCGCCGAGGTCGAAGCGCGCCAGCCCCAGCGCCTGGGTGAACTCGTGCACGCGGGCGGCCTGGGCGGCGTAGTGGTAGTCGAGATCGGCGCGGTGCGACGATTCGCCGAATCCGACCAGGTCGGGCACGATCACGCGGTAGTGCGGCGTCAGGTAGCGCGCCACGCGCGTGAAGTTGTCCTTGTCGGCGCCGAAGCCGTGCACCAGCACCAGCGGCGCGCCGCTGCCGCCCTCCAGGTAGACGATGCGGGTGCCGTCGGCCAGCGCGATCTCCTTGCGCACCAGGCCGGCGCGCGAACGCTCCAGCGAATAGGCGGTGTCCTTGAGCGCCGGGCCCAGGCTGTCGCAGGCGGACAGCGCGGCGGACAGGGCGACGGCGCAGGCAAGCAGGGCAGAGCGGGAGCGAATGGACATGCGGCAGGCGATCAGTGACGAAGGCGCCACTGTAGTCGCCGCCCCGGCCTCAGGCGACTCGCATTCGGCTGCCGGGCGTCAGAGGCCGCCGAACGCGCTGAGCTCGCCCAGCGCGCCCAGCGACCGTTCGAGCGCGGCGAAGCAGTCGGCGTCGATCGCGGTGCCGATGCTCTCGCGCATCACCTGCAGCGCCTGCGCGGTGGCCATCGCGCCGCGGTACGGGCGGTCGGCGGTCAAGGCGTCGAAGATGTCGGCCACCGTGATGATGCGTGTCTCCAGGCGGATGTGGCGCGCGTCCAGGCCGCGCGGATAGCCGCTGCCGTCCAGCTTCTCGTGATGCGCGCCTGCCACGCGGGCGAGCACGCCGAACGAGCTGATGCGTCCGAGGATCTGCTCGGTGTGCACCGCGTGGCGCTGCACCGCGGCCCATTCCGCAGGATCGAGCCGGCCCGGCTTGTCCAGGATCTGGTTGCTCACGCCCAGTTTGCCGACATCGTGCAGCAGCGCGGCGCGGCGCAGCCAGCGGCGCTCGGAGGCGTCCAGGCCCAGCTGGCCGGCAACCTGGTCGGCGATCATGCCGACCCGGGCGCTGTGGCCGGCGGTCCACGGGCTCTTGGCGTCGACGATCTGGCCGAAGGCCAGTGCGATGTCGTCGAGGTAGTCGTCGTCCACCGGCTGCGGCGCCTGGGCGGGTTCCATCTCCAGCACGCGCTGCTCGAGATCGTCCGACGCCAGTTGCTGCCAGAAGGCGGGGTCGCGCGCCAGCACCGCGAAAGCGTCGGCCAGGCGCGGATCGAACCAGCGTCCGCTGCGGCGCGCCACTTCCTCGCGCGTGCCCTGCGGGCCGAGGCCGGCATGGAACACGTCGACCATCTGCGCCAGGTGCGCGATGCGCGAGTACAGCGGGATCTCCTCGCCCTGCAGGCCTTGCGGGTTGCCGCTGCCGTCCCAGTGTTCGTCCAGGCCCTGGATGCCATCGGCCACGTCCTCGCTGAAGCGCAGTTGGCGGGCGATCTGGGCGCCGCGCGAGCACCGGGTGTCGACCAGCTCGCGCGTGATCTCGGCCCCGTTGTGGACGGCGTTGACGATGGCGCGCAAGCGCTCGGACAGGCCGGCCTTGGCGCCGGTGTGGCGGACGACGAAGTTGAGCAGGCTGGGCAGGCCCGGGCGCAGCGCCCGGAGATCGCGCTTGAACGCGAGGTCGTCGGCCAGGAACACCTCGCACAGGCGCGCGGCGGTGCTGCTGCAGCCGGAGTCCTTCAGCAGGGTCGTGTAGTACAGCTCGCGCATCTGCACGGTGTTCAGGCCCAGCGTGCGGCCCAGCCGCTGGCCGATCCAGCAGCTGCGCATGCAGTGGCCGGCGGGCTGGCCTTCGGTCAGGTCGAGGGCGTGGCTCAGCGAGCCGAGCAGTTCGCCCAGGCGCGGGCCCTGGGCGCTGGCCGGCGACGGAGCGCGCGGCGCGGGCGCCAGCCGGTTCCGGCCCCAGCCGGCGCCCGGGGGCGAACCGCCGTCCTTGTCGTTGGCGGCGTCGGGGTGCAGGCGATCGAGCTGGGCGTCCATCCGGGGTCTATCGGCGCGCCGGCGGGCCGGCTGAAGTCCGTGGACCGTGAGAAGAGTCTCGGTCAGCGGGCCTGGCCGCGCCTCAACTTCCCGTTCGCGGCGGTCGATAACCCTCCTGACGCCTCTGCAGACCTCCCGCCTTCGCATCCTTCCATGGCAACCGCCGCCGACCTGTCCATCACGCCGAATCGGATCGCCCGCAGCGCGCCGATCGCGGTGCGCCTAGCGCTCGCGTTCGGATTGCTGCTGGCGTTGCTGGCCGGCGGCGTGGCGCTGGCGCTCAAGCAGGCCGAACTGGTGGGCGAGTCGAGCCGGGTCGTGGCCGAGTCCAGCCTGCGCCAGGTGCTGCTGGCGCGCCAGGCCGAGAAGGCCGCCCAGGCGGGCGCGCAGCACCTGCACACCCTGTTCCTGCTCGACGCCCGTTCCGACCGCGTTCCGGTCTACGCGTTGATCGACACCGAATTCGCCGACCAGAAGACCGCCCTGTCGCAACTGCTGGCCGATGCCCACGCGGTGGAGGACGCCGTCGTCGTCGAGCGCCTGATCTCCACGCGAGGCCGTTTCGAGGCCGCGTTCCAGCACACGGTCGAGGAGGTCGAGCTCGATCTGAACGCCGCGCGTCCGATCATGATCAAGGAGACGCTGCCCGCGCTCAACGACATGCTGGACGCGCTCGATGCGCTGGTGGCGGTCAAGTCGGCCCAGGCCAACGCGACGATCTCCAGCATCCGCATGCAGCAGGCCAAGAGCCGCGAGTACGTGCTGGAGCTGTCGGGCCTGGCGGTGCTGGTCGCGCTGATCTGCTCGGTGATGATCACGCGCTCCATCACCAAGCCGCTCGCGCTGACCGTCGCGCTGGCGCGCGAGATCGCCGACGGCAAGCTGGACAGCCCGATGCCGGAGGCCGGCCGCGACGAGGTGGGGCGCCTGATCACTGCGCTGGGCGAGATGCGCGACAGCCTGGCGCAGCGCGAGGCACGCATCGTCGACCTCGCCTTCCGCGATCCCTTGACCGGCCTGGCCAACCGCACGCTGTTCAACGACCGCCTGGACCAGGCCGTCGGGACCGCCACCCGCACCGGTCACGCCATGTCGGTGCTGCTGATCGACCTGGATCGCTTCAAGAACGTCAACGACGTGCTCGGCCACCCGGTGGGCGACGAGCTGCTGAACCAGGTCGCCGGCCGCCTGACGCGCGAACTGCGCCGCACCACCGATACCGTGGCACGCATCGGCGGCGACGAGTTCGCCGTGCTGCTGCCGGCGCAGGGCCGCGAGGGCGCCGCGCTGCTGGCGCGCCAGCTGCTCGCCGCGCTCGACACGCCGGTGACGATCGAAGGCCAGACGGTGGACGTCAGCGGCTCGATCGGCATCGCCACCTTCCCCGACGACGGCAGCAATCCGACCGAGCTGATGGCGCATGCCGACTCGGCGATGTACGTCGCCAAGCAGACCAGCTCCGGCTACGCCGCCTTCACGCAGAAGATGGCGCGCACCGGCGAGCACGGCCTGAGCCTGCTGTCGGACCTGCGCCGCGCGGTCGACGAGAACCAGTTCTACCTGCAATACCAGCCCAAGATCTCGCTGGGCGACCGCAGTTGCCTGTCCGCCGAGGTGCTGATCCGCTGGCAGCATCCGACGCGCGGCTTCGTGCCGCCCGACCAGTTCATCCCGTTCGCGGAGCAGACCGGCTGCATCAAGTCCATCACGCGCTGGGTGCTCGCGCGCGGGCTGGCGCAACTGGCCGCGTGGCGCGCCGCCGGCCTGGAGATGTCGCTCAACATCAACGTGTCGACGCGCGACCTGGTGCAGCAGGACCTGCCCGCGCTGGTGCGCTCGCAGCTGCTGGCCGAGGGCGTGGCCGCGCGCCACCTGTGCCTGGAAGTGACCGAGAGCGCGATCATGGAAGATCCCACGCACGCGCTCGCCTCGCTGCAGGCGCTGCACGACATGGGCGTGCAGCTGTCGATCGACGACTTCGGCACCGGCTACTCGTCGCTGGCCTACCTGAAGAAGCTGCCGGTGCAGGAGCTCAAGATCGACCGCTCGTTCGTGATGAACCTCGATCTCGATGACAACGACCTGAACATCGTGCGCTCGACGATCGGCATGGCCCACCACATGGGCCTGAAGGTGGTCGCCGAAGGCGTCGAGACCGAATCGGTGGCCGCGCAGCTCAAGGCGCTGGGATGCGACGGGGCGCAGGGCTACCTGTTCAGCCGTCCGCTGGGCGCCCACGATTTCCTCGCCTGGGCCGTCGCTGCGCGCGCCGCGCTGCCGCCTGCCCTGGAGATCGTCGCGGCGGTGTCGAGCTAGTCGTTGCGGCGTCGCCGGCGCGGCTTTGCGTTCGGACCCCAACCCGCGCCGGCCCGAACGTATTCCTCCAGCGGGCAGGCCCGCAAACCCCGCTGGCTGCAGCGCGGTGACCACCGCGGTATCGTCTCGCTGGCACGCGATCCGCGCACCTGCATGGGGCATGCCGCGCGCGTGGGCCAAAGTTCGCCATTGACATACCCCCTCCCTAGCTGCAATCCTCCGACCTGGAACCGAGGGGAAACGAGAACAAGATGAAGCTGCGGTCATCGCGCGCCGCGCCACCCGCTCCGGCGCTCGCGCCGGCACCGTCGCCTGCGCGCATGCACGACGAATCGCGCGCTGCCGGGCTCCTGCGCGTGGATCCTTACGCCGTTTTCTCGGTGCGCGCCTTGTGCCTGCTCGTCATGTTCTCCGGCGCCATGCTGCTCGTGGTCGCGCTGGGGTCGCGAATCCTCGGCTTCACGGGCCCGCTGGGGCAGTCGCGGCTGCTGGTGGGCTCGTGCCTGCTGGCGGGCGGGGGCCTGGGGTGGACGCTGTTGCGCCGCGGCTGGAATCGAGCCTCCGCGACCGCGTCCCTGACCGTGTCCTTGGCGGCGTTGATGCTGCATGCCTGGTATTCGGGCCTTGGTACCCAGGCCATCGTGCTGGGTTCCTCCGCGCTGCTGGTGATGGTGGGCGGCATCCTGATCAACATGCCCGTCGCCGCGGCCCTGGCCATCGCCACCGCCGCCATGGTCGGCATCCTGGAGTTCGCCGAGAGCCGCGGCCTCGTTGGGCAGCCGGTCGCAGGCAGCCTGGCGTCCACCGGCTCGCGCACGCTGTCGTTCGCGATGCTGACGGCCGTCGGCCTGGCTGCCGCGTGGATGGTGCGGCGGCAGTTGCTGGGCACCGTGATGCGCGCGCAGGAACAGGAACGCCGCACGAGCCGGCTGCTGCACCTGGGCAGCGATTTCACGTGGGAGATGGACCACCGCGGCTATCTCACCTACCTGTCGCCGTCATTCGAGGCGCACACGCAACACAAGGTCGAGGAATTCCTGCAACTTGCCAAGCCCGGCGGCCCGACCTTCGTCCCGGACGCGCAGTGGGAGCTGCTGCTGGCCGACATGAAGGCGCGCCGGCCCTACCGGGACCGCGTGATCCATTTCGTCACCGCCGACGGCAGGGAGTTGTTCATCTCGGGCAGCGGCGAGCCGCTGTTCGACGCCACGGGGCGGCACCTGGGCTGGTGGGGTGTGAGCCGCAACGCGACGGCCGAGGTGCTGGCGCAGCGCGAGCTGCAGCGCTCCCAGGCGATGCTCGATCGGCTGTTCCGTCTCAGCCCCGATGCGGTGTGCGTGGCCAGCATGCGCGACGGCCGCGTGCTGCTCGCCAATCCGGCCTTCCTGCAGTTCGTCGGCCTGGACGAGTCGCAGGTCATGGGCCGCAACGGCGTCGATCTCGGTTTCTGGCACGACCAGGAGCCGATGTTCGAGCTCGGTCGCGCGATCGCCAAGAACGGCTGGGTGCGCGACTTCAGTTCCGTGGCCTGGTCGGCCGACGGCGCGCATCACTTCGTGCTGATCACGGCGGCGGCCTTCGACTGGGACGGCGAGGAAGTGGCCGTGATGACCACGCGCGACGTCACCGAGACCGAGCGCGCCAAGCAGGAGGGCGACGCGATCCTGGACAACGCGGTGGTCGGCGTCTGCCTGGTGCGCAACCACCGGCTCGAGCGCGTCAATCCTCAGCTCGAACGCATGCTGGGGCTGCCGCTCGGATCGCTCGTGGGCAAGCCGACGGAAGTGCTGTTCCCGAGCCGCGAGAAGTTCAAGGACTTCGTCGCCACCTACGAATCTCCGCAGGCGGCCGGCGACACGATCGACATCGAGCGCCGCGTGCCGCGCGCCGACGGCACCAAGCTGCTGCTGCGCATGCGCGGCCGCGCGGTCGACCCGAAGCGGCGCAAGGAGACCGGCACGATCTGGGTCATCGAGGACATCACCGATCGCCGCCGTGCCGAGATGGAACTGGCCCAGGCGCAGCGCGACGCCGAGGCCGCCAGCCGCGCCAAGAGCAGCTTCCTGGCGACCATGAGCCACGAGATCCGCACGCCGCTGAGCGGCGTCCTCGGCCTGGCGCGGCTGCTGCAGGACCCCTCGCTGCCGGCCGAGCGCCGCGCGTCTTACCTGGCCCATCTGGTCGACGCGGCGGAGCTTCTCAACGGCATCGTCTCGGACGTGCTCGACTTGTCCAAGATCGAGGCCGGCCAGCTCGAGGTGGAGCACATCCCCTTCGACCTGCACGCGGTCGTCTGGAGCGCGTTCCGCACGTTCTCGCCGATCGGCCAGGAGCGCGGCCTGGAGATGAGCTGCGACGTGGCGCCGGACACGCCGCGCGAAGTGCTCGGCGACCCGGTGCGGGTGCGGCAGATCCTGTCGAACTACCTGTCCAACGCGCTGAAGTTCACCGACCGCGGCCGCATCCACGTGCACCTGTTCCGGCGCACGCCGGCGCTCGCGCGCATCGAGATCAGCGACACCGGCATCGGCGTCAGCGCCGAACTGCGCGCCACGCTGTTCCAGCCGTTCACGCAGGCCGACAGCTCCACCACGCGGCGCTTCGGCGGCAGCGGCCTGGGCTTGTCGATCTGCCGCGAGCTGGCCACGCTGATGGGCGGCAACGTGGGCCTGGACAGCGACGGCCGCAGCGGCAGCTGCGCCTGGGTCGAGCTGCCGCTGATCGCCGCCAGCGAGGAGGACTACAGCACGATCGCCAGTCCGCTGGACGAGACGCCCAGGCAGCCGCTGCTGGGCATGTGCGTGCTGCTGGCCGAGGACAACCCGGTCAATCGCCTCATCGTCGGCGCGATGCTCACGCGGCTGGGCGCCGAGGTGCTCGAGGCGACCAACGGCAGCGAGGCCATCGAGCAGGCCTCGCGTGCGGCCGACAGCGTGCACGCGATCCTGATGGACCTGCACATGCCCGAGGTCGACGGCATCGAGGCGACGCGCCAGCTGCGCGCGCAGCCGTCGACCGCCCACCTGCCCATCATCGCGCTGACGGCGGCGGTGCTGGACGCCGAGCGGGCGCAGGCGCAGGCCGCCGGCATGAACGGCTTTCTTTCGAAGCCGGCGGGCGAGGGCGACCTGCTGCGCGCGCTGTGGGCCTATCTGCCGGGGGCCGAAGGGCTGCCGAGCGGGTTCATGCGCTTCGATCTCTGATCCGCGTGCCGCGCCGTCTCAGCGCTTGAGCACCTTGGCCACCGCCGGCGCGCGCAGGCGTCCGGCCACCGGCATGTCCGCGCCCAGCAGCGGGCGCAGGTAGTCGAAGAACGCGGGCGTGACGTCGTTGCCCGTCGACGCGATGAGCGTGTCTTCCATCGTGCGCGTCTTGCCGGCGACGGCCTCCAGCGGCTGCAGCACGAGGTCGATCGCGTAGTCGCCGCTGCGGCGGATCGCGACGGAGCCGTCGGTGTCGCCCCACATCGCGAACTGCACGGCCTTCTCGCCGACCTGGCGCGCCTCGTGCTGGTCGACGTCGGAGACGCAGCCCAGGAACGAGCGCTGCAGGTAGCCGAAGGTGTCGCCGCGCACACGCTTGATCTTGAGCTTGTCCTTGATCTCGTCGCACAGCAGGTCCGCCAGCGCGCCGGTGCCCGAGAGCTGCACGTTGCCGTGCGCGTCTCGCTCGACGCTCTTGGCCAGCTTCTCGGCGATGGTCGCGCCGCTTTCGTCGTGGATGCCTTCGGAGACGGCGATGACGCAGCGGCCGTGCTTTTCGTAGGCGGACTTGACGTCGGCCAGGAAGGCGTCGACCGAGAACGTGCGCTCGGGCAGGTACACCAGGTGCGGCCCGTCGCCGGGGAAGCGCCGCGCGAGTGCGGCGGCGGCGGTCAGGAAACCGGCATGGCGGCCCATCACGACGCCGACGTAGACGCCTGGCAGCGCGGCGTTGTCGAGGTTGGCGCCGGCGAATGCCTGCGCGACGAAACGCGCGGCCGACGGATAACCCGGCGTGTGGTCGTTGCCGACCAGGTCGTTGTCGATCGTCTTGGGGATGTGCACGCAGCGCAGCGGGTGGCCGGCCTTGCGCGCCTCGTCGGCGACGATGCGCACGGTGTCCGACGAGTCGTTGCCGCCGATGTAGAAGAAGTAGCCGATGCCGTGCGCCTGCAGCACGGCAAGGATGCGCTGGCAGTACGCGAGGTCGGGCTTGTCGCGCGTGGAGCCGAGGGCCGACGCCGGCGTGCGCGCGACCTGTTCGAGGTTGTGCAGCGTCTCCTGCGTGAGGTCGACCAGCTCTTCGTCGACGATGCCGCGCACGCCGTGCAGCGCACCGTAGACGCGCTCGACCTGCGCGAACCGCCGCGCCTCGAGCACCACGCCGACCAGCGACTGGTTGATGACGGCGGTGGGGCCGCCGCCTTGCGCGACGAGGATCTTGATCGGGCTCATGGACAGCACTCCGGCAGTGGCACTGCAGCCGATCTTAGCCTCGTAGGGCGGGTTAGCCGCAGGCGTAACCCGCCGTTTGCTGGCGTTTGGAGGGCGCACATGGCGGTTTGCCAACGCCTCGCCGGGGCCGGCGAATGGCGGGTGACGCCTTCGACATGCCCGCGAACGGCGGGTTACGCCTGCGGCTAACCCGCCCTACGTGCGCGATGCGCTTCAGTCGCCGGAGCGGCGCTGCCTGTGGATGTCGTGCGTGACGAACGGGTCGTCGCCCTCCGGCCGCTCCAGCCAGTGCGGATGCTCCAGCGTGCGGTTGATGTCGGCGAGGCCGCTGTTCCAGTGGCTGCGCATCGTGACGGCGCCGAACTCGTAGTCCTTGGACAGGCCGTCCCACTCCTTGTCCTGGTAGATCAGCTGGATCACGCTGATGCAGCGCGCCGTGGCCTGGCGCGCGGCCGCGCGCAGGGCCGGGTGGGTGTCGCGCAGTTCCTGGGGGATCTGCTCGAGGATCTCGCGCAGCATGCGGCGCTGGCGCTGCTCCTGCGCCTGCATGTCGGTGATGGCCCGCGTCCGGCTCGAGTATTGGATGTCCTTGACCCGCTCCTGCGCGTCGATCACGTTGGTGGGCAGCTTGCCGCGCGCGCTCCACAGGTCGATCTGGAAGGCGAGGGTGTCGCGCCGCGGATGATCGTCCAACACCTGCGACAGCGGCGTGTTCGAAACCAGCCCGCCGTCCCAGTAGTAACGCACCGGGCGCGGCGCGCCGC
>Ga0209759_1000747_pt1 | contig 28226 bp, 23 predicted proteins | sample AraplaCL_Col_mMS_FD_184261 | JGI IMG/M metagenome (GOLD analysis project Ga0209759, IMG submission 184261) | Arabidopsis root microbial communities from the University of North Carolina, USA - plate scrape CL_Col_mMS (SPAdes) (version 2) | ecosystem: Host-associated > Plants > Roots >...
TCGCCGCGGAGATCAAGCCGTCGCCGCGCGGCGAGCTTGAAATCACCGACGTCAACTCGCACTACCTCGCCAATGCCGCGCTGAACGTCGAGATCATGGGGCGCGGCTACGCGTGGCTCGACACGGGCACGCACGATTCGCTGATCGAAGCCGCTACGTTCATCGCGACCTTGCAGAAGCGCCAAGGCCTCGTGGTCGCGTGTCCCGAGGAAATCGCGTACCGCCAGCAGTGGATCGGCGCCGAGCAGTTGCTCGCACTTGCCGCGCCGCTCGCGAAGAACGCGTATGGGCAGTACCTGCAAAACATTCTTACGGACCAAGTGGCATGGCCATCCAAATAACCGCTACCGCGCTGCCTGAAGTCAAGATCATCGAGCCGAAAGTATTCGGTGATGCCCGCGGCTATTTCTACGAGAGCTTCAATGCTGTCGAGTTCGCGGAGCACGTGGAGAGCGGCGTCACGTTCGTGCAGGACAATCATTCGCGCTCCGCGAAAGGCGTGCTGCGCGGTCTGCATTATCAGATTCAACATGCGCAGGGCAAGCTCGTGCGCGTCGTAGAAGGTGAGGTGTTCGACGTCGCCGTGGACATTCGCAAGAGCTCGCCGAATTTCGGCAAGTGGGTGGGTGTGACGCTGTCGGTGGAGAACCATCGGCAACTGTGGGTGCCGCCTGGCTTTGCGCATGGTTTCGTCGTGCTGTCCGAGTCGGCGCAGTTCCTCTACAAGACGACCGACTACTGGTATCAGGCGCATGAGCGCAGCATCGTGTGGAACGATCCTGAGATCGGCATCGAATGGCCGATCGATTTCGAGCCCCTGCTTGCAGCGAAGGATGCGGCCGGCAATCGCCTGAGCGAAGCGGAATTGTTCGCCTGAGGCCTCCAATGAGTAAGCAACCCACCATTCTTGTCACGGGTGTGAACGGGCAGGTCGGCTTCGAGCTTGCGCGCACGCTGCAAGGGCTCGGTCAGGTCGTCGCGCTGGATCGCTCGGCACTGGACCTTGCTGACGCAGCAAAGATCGTATCCACCATGCGCGAACTGAACCCCGCCATCATCGTCAACCCGGCGGCATATACGGCTGTCGACAAGGCGGAAACCGAGTCGGATGCAGCGATGCGGCTGAACGCCGACGCTCCGCGCATTCTTGCTGACGAGGCGGCCCGGACCGGCGCAACCTTGATTCACTATTCGACGGACTATGTTTTCGACGGCACAAAAGGCGCGCCTTATGTCGAGGACGATCCCACGAATCCGCAGAATGTTTATGGTGCAAGCAAGCTCGCGGGCGAGAAGGCTATTGCGGAATCCGGCTGCGCGCATCTCATTTTGCGCACCAGCTGGGTCTACGGAACGCGTGGGAAGAACTTCCTGCTGACCATGCTGAAGCTCGGCGCGGAGCGACCGGAACTGCGTGTGGTCGCCGATCAGGTTGGCGCACCGACCTGGTCGAATACGATTGCAACAGCGACTGCTCACATCGTCGCACAGGGCCTGGCTGCGAAAAATCCAGACTGGTGGCAAGAGCGTTCCGGCGTCTACCATTTGACCGCCGCGGGCGAAACGTCGTGGCATGGCTTCGCGCAAGCCATTTTCGATCTTGCCATGGGCGAGAAGGGACCGCGCGTGATGCCGATTGATGCAATCGAATATCCCGTACCAGCGAAGCGGCCGGCTAACTCCCGCATGTCGCATCAAAAGCTCACAAGTGTTTTTGGTCTTTCGATGCCGGACTGGCAAGTTGCGCTGCAGCTTTGTATGGCAGGCCGAAGTGTGTAAGGCGCGCCCGCGAGCGGTGAAGCCGTTGCCGTCTCATTTCTGACAAGCGATTTCCCCTTATGAATCTGGGTCATCTCGCTTCCCCGGGCGGCAACTCGTCAGCCGGCATCGTCGTTGTGTTATACCGTCCCGATGCCGCTTGCGTGCGCCGTGCGAACCGGTATGCGGATGCGGGATTGTGCGTTGTCATCGACAACACGGAGACGGTTCAAACCGCTGAACAACTCGGTCTCGATGAGAGGATCGTTTATGTTGCAAACGAAGCGAACCTCGGAATTGCGACGGCCATCAATCAGGGCGTCGAGTTGCTGCTGAAGGCGGGATGCACCAGCGCGCTGCTTTTCGACCAGGATAGCGAGCCCTCTACTCAGCTTCTGGAAACGCTGCCCCAGTTGCTAGAGGTCGAGTTGCGCGAACGGGCACAGGTCGCGTTAATCGGCCCGGCTTACGAGGATGCGCGTCTGGGTGGTGTGGCGCCATTCGTTCGATTCGGCTACCTGAAACTGCAACGCGTCGCGCCTGAAGGCACGAGGCCGCTCGAAGTCGATTTTCTGATCAGTTCCGGGTCATGCATCAATCTGGCGGCGTGGCATGAAATAGGTCCCATGGATGACGCGCTGTTCATCGATTTTGTCGATCTCGAGTGGTGCGTCAGGGCGCGATCAAGAGGTTACGCGGTACTCGGTGCGCCAGGCTTGAGACTCGCGCATGAACTTGGAGGGGAGCCAGTGCGAGTGCTTGGGCGGCAATATCCGAGTCATAGTCCGCTGCGTCATTACTATTTGTTTAGAAATGCAGTTGCGTTAATCAAACGAAGCTATATTCCTTGGACCTGGAAGTCCACGGAACTCGTCAAATTTCCGTTTCGTCTGGCGATCTACGGGTTGTTTTTGCAGCCACGGTTGAGTCATCTGCGGATGGCACTGATGGGTATCTGGCACGGTCTGACAGGCCGAATGGGCCGGCTTGATCGACCGTGATGCGACACGCGTCGATACATGTTGATCCTTGCTCTTTTTTAACGAAAAAATTTACGTCGGTATGTACAACTTTGCACTTTCTGATCTGAAGCAGAGTATCGCCTCGTGGCGGCTCTGGACACTTCTTGGCTGGCTTGAAGTTCGGCAACGTTATGCGCGCTCGCGCGTCGGCCCGTTTTGGTTGACCATCAGTACTGGCGTGATGATCGGCTCGATCGGCGTGGTGTACGGCACGCTCTTCGGCCAGAAGATGAGTGATTATCTGCCGTATCTCGCCGTCAGTCTGGTGTTGTGGACTGCATTTTCAGCCACGGTGCTGGAGGGGAGTACTGCTTACATCAGCAGCGGACACTACATTCGCCAGGCAGCAACACCGAAGCTCATCTATATGCTGCAGGTGGTCTGGCGCAACGTCATCATCCTGGGTCACAACTTCGTGATCGTAGTGCTCCTGCTGGCAGTGTTCGGTGTCAAGAGCTGGGAAACGTTGCCCATCTTCATTCCGGCGTTGTTGTTGTACATGGCGAACGCGCTCTGGATTGCGATGGTGGCGGGCCTGTTGTCCGCGCGCTTTCGCGACTTGCCACAAATCGTCGCTGCACTCATGCAGATTGCGTTCTATGTGACGCCGATCATTTATCGTCCGAATTCGCTTACCCGGTTTTCGTTCATCGTCGAATTCAATCCGCTCGCTCATCTGATCGAACTGGTGCGTGCGCCATTGGTCGGCGAATTGCCGAGCGCAACGACATGGCTGGTATGCGGCGGCCTGGCAGCTGTAGGCTGGATTTTCGCGCTCGCCTTGACGGGGCGTTTTCTTAAGCGCATTCCATACTGGGTGTAATCGAGCAAAGCATGGCATACATTGAACTTAAAAACACGACGCTCGATCTGCCCATCTACGACGTGCAAGGGCGTTCGCTTAAGAAGCAGGTCATGCGGATGGGGCGACGCAACGCGATCGCCGAAGGCAACGACGGCGTGCTGGTGGTGCGCGCGCTTGACAGCGTCGATCTGCGTTTCGAGAGCGGCGATCGCATCGGCCTGATTGGGCACAACGGTGCTGGGAAGTCCACGCTGCTGCGGACCATGGCCGGTATCTATACGCCGACGTTTGGGACGGTTGAAAGCGACGGGAAGATCGTGCCACTGCTCGACATTAGCCTCGGCATGGACGAAAACTCGACTGGCCTGCAGAACATTCGCTTGCGAGGCTTGTTGCTGGGCATGACGGACGCCGAAATCCGCAACAAACAGCAATCGATCGCCGAATTTTGTGAGCTGGGCGACTATCTCGACCTTCCGATAAGGACCTATTCCAGTGGTATGCGTGTGCGGTTGGGGTTCGCTATTTCGACTGCGGTCGACGCAGAGATTCTTCTGCTCGACGAGGTGATGGGGGTCGGGGACGCGTCATTCATGCATAAGGCCGAAGAGCGTCTGGCGGATCTTCATAGCCGTGCGGAAATTGTGGTGCTGGCAATGCACTCCAATTCGGAAATCCGCAAGGTGTGCAACAAGGCACTGTGGATGGAGCGTGGGCGCGTTCGGGCCTTCGGGCCGACCGAAGAGGTTGTTTCGGAGTATGAAGCGCAGGTTTGAACGCGCGACGCCGCTTGCGATTCACAGGCGGCGACGGCTTGCGACCTCGAAGGTGAACGATGGTCGATCGAAAAATATGATGAGTGCCCTTCGGTGGCATGCAACGAGGACTTCCAATGTTTGATCGAGCGTACAGGGCCTATTGTTACTGGCGAACCCACGGGACTTCGGCGCTCCAGCAGATCGTCTATCGCAAGCTGGCCCGGAAGCTTCAGGCTTCGTCTAACGGCGACGGTAACGAATCTGAAAAGAGCGCAGCGCAACTCTGCCGTGTACGCTTCGAAGCATTGGCGCCTTTGCTGACCTATTCGATCCCCGCTTCCGGGTTGCGCCGCGTGAGCATCGTGACGGACAGCGTCGCGAGCGGCAGCCTGTTCGGAGGCGTTGGAACGGCTCTGATCTTTTCGGCGCTGCTGGCCAATGAGCTAAACGCGCAACTTCGAATCATCACGAGAACCGAACGGGCAGAACCCCAAAATATCGACCACATCCTGTCGTTGTACGGCGTCAAACTGAAGCACGAAGTGCAGTTCAAGTTTGCAGCTTTCTTTGATAAAAAATACGAAGTCGACATCAAGGAAGGTGACGTTTTTGTAACGACGTCCTGGTGGACGACTGCGGCTACATTGCCAAGCGTACCAAGCAAGTCGATCATCTATCTCCTTCAGGAAGATGAGCGCATGTTCTATCCGTTCGGTGACGATCGGGTAAAGTGCGAAGAGACTTTACGTAACAGCGATATCCGCTTTTTGATCAACACAAAGCTGTTGTTCGATCATTTCGCGGACGATGGGCTCAGCAATATCGCTGCCAAAGGCGCGTGGTTTGAACCTGCGTTCCCAAATGCGATCTTTCGTCCTCGAGAAAGATCAGTATCGCAGAAGAAGCGTTTCTTCTTTTACGCGAGACCCAACAACGCGCGAAATCTCTTCTACTTTGGCATTGAGGTGATCGAGCGTGCCATTGCCGAGAAGATACTGGACCCCGCCGAGTGGGAGATCTGTCTGGTCGGCAAGGACATCCCCGCTGTCGTCTTCGACGGCGGCTATGTGCCCCAAAAATTCGAAAATCTTACGTGGTCTCAGTATGCGGATCTTGCGGGAACAGTGGACGTCGCGCTTAGCCTGATGAGTACTCCGCACCCCAGCTATCCGCCTCTGGATCTTGCTGCGAGTGGTGCTGTCGTGGTGACTAACCGTTTCGGCAACAAGACCGATCTGTCCGGCTACTCTCACAACCTGATCTGCGCAGACCTGAAACGCGATGCATTGGTGGAGGCGTTGCAATCTGCTGTGACGCTGGCATCCAACCTGCAACTGCGAGAGCAAAACTACCGTAGCAACGGACTTGCTACGGATTGGCGGCAGGCTTTTGCCGGGATCATCAGGCAGCTATCCGAAGAAATGTAATGTTTAAAGTCGACATTTCTCCCAAGGCTTATTCGGACCCGTGGAATCTTCCACTGCGCGAGCGTATGAAAATGCTCACGCAAGGCAAGCGGCGGGTAGCTTACTTTTATGAAGAACCGAATAACAGCACGTTCCGTTATCGCGCCTACAACATGGCGCAAGTACTCAATGACGAAAGTGGAGATGTTTCGGCAAGCTATTTCTTTCTTTGCGACTGGTCACGCATTGATGAAATCGTCGAACTGGCGGATTTGCTTGTTATCTGCAGGTCACGATACTCCCATCGCATTAATCAGCTCGTGATGAAATTCCGGATGCGAGGAAAGCGCATTCTGTTTGACGTCGACGATCTTGTGTTTGATCAGAGCTATGCGCATCTGATCATGAATACGCTTGATGAAGATCTTGGCGATCCAGCGCGCTGGGACTACTGGTTTTCCTATATTGGCCGACTCGGTGCCACGTTGAAAATGTGCGACGGAGCCATTACGACGAACCACTACCTGGCCGACAGAATTGCGACGTTTTCCGGATTGCCCGTTAGCGTAGTTCCGAACTTTTTGAACAGAGAGCAGTTGGACTACTCCGACGCGATCTTTGAACATAAGCAAGCTTCAGGATTTGCTCGCGATGGCAAGATCCATTTAGGTTATTTTAGCGGTTCTCCATCGCACAAGTTGGACTACGCCATCATCGTGCCCGCCATCGAGGCGTTGTTGGCGAAGAACCCAAAAATTGAACTGACAGTGGTGGGATACATTGAAGCTGGCGCAGTACTCAGCAAGTTCGGCGATCGGGTCAAGCGCCAGCCATTTCATGACTATGTCAATTTGCAGCGTCTGATCAGTAGCGTTGAGTTCAATCTGATGCCGTTGCAGTCGAATGTCTTCACGAACTGCAAGTCGGAGCTTAAGTATTTTGAGGCTGCAGTGGTCGGCGGGATCAGCGTTGCTTCGCCTTCGTACACCTATGCTGGGGTGATTCAGGATGGCGAAAACGGTTATCTGTCGCAAGCCCAGGAATGGTTGTCTGTAATTGAGCGCGCGATCGAAGATGCGCCCAGATGGCCGGCCTTGATAGAGAACGCGCGTAAGGGCGCCCGTTCGAAATACGGTTGGTTTAACCAGCGGGAAACAATTCTGGCTGCGCTTGGGCTCCAGTGAAAACAGGCTCGCGGTCTTATGGCGTCATGTGACGCGTAGTGATGACTCTTAATTCTCCGAAATCGTCGGCCGCGGGCGTGGTCGCCGTTGTAGTGACTTATCACCCGGACCTGATGCGTCTTGCGGAACTCCTGAGGGCTGTCGTGCCACAGGTGGATTCGATTGTCGTGATAGACAACGGATCGGACCGTGATGTCGCTGGTTGCCTCGCAGCGCAGAACGATCCGAAGCTGAATGCTGTATTCCTGAGTGAAAATCTCGGCATCGCAGCGGCGCACAACGCCGGTATTCGCTGGGCGCGAGAGCGAGGCGCGGAATACGTACTGCTGATGGATCAGGATAGCGTGCCAGATGAAAGCATGGTGGCGGCGCTGAAGGCGGCCCACGAGAATCTGCTCGAAAAGGGCGAAAAGGTGGCTGCCGTCGGGCCTCGGTGCAGGGATCGCGAAAGTGGCAGCCTTTCGCCACATCTCCGCTTCGGCAAAGTACGCTTCGCACCCGCTATCTGTGTTGCCGGGCAGCGAGTGGTTAGAGCCGACGTTCTCATTTCGTCGGGATCGTTGATACCGATGAACGTCCTCGCTGCTATCGGCGGGATGGACGAAAGCCTGTTTATCGACCAGGTCGATATCGAATGGGTGCTGCGAGCGAGGGCGCAGGGATACATGGTCTGGGGGCACTGCGAAGCTTCCATGGCGCATTCTCTTGGCGAACATCGTCAACGAGTCTGGCTTGGCCGGTGGCGTGAGGTCCCGGTGCATCAGCCATTTCGGTATTACTATATGATCCGGAATAGCGTGCTGCTTCAGCGACGCAGCTATCCGTGTTGGGCCTGGAGGCGTGTGGATACGATACGTCTTCTACAAATGCTGGTGCTGGTGACTCTGTTTCATCCTGACCGCTCGCGGGTGCTCCACAGGATGCTGCAAGGGCTGTGGGACGGAATCTCGACGGACGTGCGCTCACCCATCCGGAACGATCTATAACCTCGGCGGGCGTTTGGCTGTGACAGCCCACGTCCGAAGTCCGTGCTGAGAGATGCAATCAAGCGCTCACGCTTGCGGCGTCGATGATGCTGGCATGCCCCGCTGCGGCAGGCGTTCCCACGCGCTTCGCTGGAATCTTGCGGAAAATCCGCGAACGATTGACAATGGTAGTTTGTCAGCGATGGGCGGAGCTCCCTCGTTCCCGACGTGCAGGACTTATTCAATGCAAGCGAACCCAGTATGACTGCCCAGTTCTTTCCAGACCAGCTTTTTGAAGACGCTGGTCAATATGCGGACGCCTATTTCGAGAGGTTTCGCAGAGCCGTCGAGACTGTGGACCGCGCCTCAATTGCAGCAGCAGGATCTCTGCTCGCAGAAAGGGCCAAACAGCGCGCAATGATTTACTCATGTGGCAATGGCGGGTCTGCGGCAATCTCCAATCATCTCGTTTGCGACTGCATGAAGGGAGTGCGAACCAATAGCTGGCTCAAACCCAGGGTGAATAGTCTCTCCTCGACTGTCGAACTGATCACAGCGATCGCAAACGATATCGGGTCGGATGAAATATTCTCGCATCAATTGAGCTCGCTGGCTTCCGAAGGCGATGTATTGATCGCGATAAGCTCGTCCGGAGCTTCGCCGAACATTGTTAAAGCTCTTCAAACTGCTCGCGATATGAAGGTGATCACCATCGCGATGACAGGCTTTAGCGGTGGTGAGGCTGCGCGCATTGCTGATATCAGTCTCCACGTAGATATGGAGAATTACGGCGTCGTGGAAGATGTGCATCAGTCCCTGATGCACATCCTGGCTCAGTATCTGAGGCATAGCCACCTCACGGATACGTCCCGCTTGGGCTCCCTGAAGTTCTGACTTCTAGGCTCAACCGTCGTCACTACATGCAACCCGGCTCAGCCCGTTACGGCCGACTACTTACGTAATCCTGTGAATCTACATCTGATCACTGGCGGGGCCGGCTTCGTGGCCGTCAACCTCGCACGCCAACTTCTCAACGAAGGGCATGCCATTTTGGCCCTGGATGATCTATCAAGAGGTAAGCGCGAACTGCTTGCCGAATTCGACAAACATCCACGGTTCACGTTTCAACACATCGACTGCGCGGATTCAGACGCAATGGCGAGCGCCGTCGATGACGTCGGTGCGCAAATCGATCATGTCTGGCATCTTGCTGCGAACTCCGACATCCCGGCTGGCTTGGCGGACCCGCGCATTGATCGCGATCGCACATTCCAAACGACCTTTGCCGTCCTGGAAGTGATGCGTCGTTACGCCATTCCTGAACTGCATTTTGCGTCGAGTTCGGCAATTTATGGCGACCTGGGCGATCGGGAAATTCACGAGGACATTGGACCGCTGCTGCCTATCTCCAACTATGGCGCAATGAAACTCGCCTCGGAGGCGCAAATTCGTGCAGCGGTGGAAGCATTTCTTCCTCGCGCGGATATATTCCGCTTTCCTAACGTCATAGGCGTCCCGGCCACGCACGGGGTTATCGTCGACTTCGTTCGCAAACTTAAAGCCACCCCTGACCGCCTTGAGGTTTTGGGCGATGGCACCCAACAAAAGGCATATCTCCACGTTGACGACCTCGTCAACGCGATGCTGCACGTAAGTCGACTGCCCGGTCGTCATAAGGTCTTCAACATCGGTCCGAAAGACGTCGGCGTTTCGGTGCGCAAGATCGCAGAACTCGTTAGGGATCGCGTGTCACCCAACGCGAACATTGTGTTCGGCGAGGGAAATCGAGGATGGATCGGAGATGTACCGCGCTTTCGGTATTCGACCCAACGACTCACGGATACCGGCTGGGCACCGAAACTCAGTTCCATCGAAGCCGTCAGCCGTGCGATTGACCAGATTGCGTCTGAGGAGTTGAGAAATTGGTCCAGGCCGTAATCCTCGCGGGCGGTAAGGGTACTCGTCTAGCCGAGCGTCTGAACGGTCGCCCCAAACCCTTGGTGGATGTTTGTGGCGTTCCCCTGCTTGAACGACAAATAAACGCGTTGATGCGCCATGGCATTGACGACCTTGTTGTACTGGTTAATCACGCAGCAGATCAGGTTCAGGCATTTTTCGACGAGCGACAGTTCAATTGTCGCGTCAAGCTGATCGATGACGGAGAGCCGCGCGGTACGGCCGGTGCGCTACTGGCTTGTCTCGACGATCTGGCCGACAGGTTTGTGGTCGTCTATGGCGATACGCTTTTCGATATCAACGTGGGAAGCATGTTGGCCGCGCACGAAGCGTCGGGCGCGAGTATCAGCCTCCTTCTGCACCCTAATGATCATCCTGCAGATTCGGACCTGGTCGAATTGGACGACTCCGGCCGGGTCGTGGCATTCCATGGCTACCCGCATCCAGAAAACGTAGACCTGCGGAATCTCGTCAACGCTGCCTTTTATGTGATGGACAAGGAAGCGCTCTTGCCGTGGCGAGAGTTTCCTGTACCAAGCGATTTTGGCAAGAACCTGTTTCCGGCGATGCTGGCCGCTGGCGCGCGTATCAACGGATACGTCAGTTTCGAATACATCAAAGATCTGGGAACGCCCAAGCGCCTGGATAAAGCGGAGCGTCATCTCCGCACCGGGGTTGTCGAACGATCGAGCCGCGCGCTTCCACAAAGGGCCGTTTTTGTCGATCGAGACGGTACTCTGAACGTCCTGAGCGACTATATCAGGCATCCTGATGAACTGACGTTGCTGCCAGGCGCGGCCGAGGCCTTAAAGCGCTTTAACGACAACGAATATCGGGTCGTTGTCGTGACGAACCAACCGGTTATCGCGCGTGGTGAATGCAGCGTCGAGGGTTTGCGCAAAATCCACAATCGACTCGAAAGTCGATTGGGCGCAGAAGGTGCGTACATCGATGCGCTGTATTACTGCCCTCATCATCCTGACGGTGGATTTCCCGGCGAGATCGCAGCGTTAAAGTTTGTCTGCAACTGCAGAAAGCCCGCAACGGGAATGATCCGTGACGCAATCGATGAAATGAATATCGATGCTGCAAAGTCATGGATGATTGGCGATAGTACTGCCGACGTACTGGTAGCCGAACGGTCAGGGTTGCGTTCTATTCTTGTCGAGACGGGAGAAGGCGGTGCGGATGGAAAGTATCCGGTAGTACCGAGTTTCCGCTCTCGCAACGTTCGGGCTGCCGCAAAGTTTATCGTCGAGGGCTATCCGAAGCTGGTAGGCCAGATGTCGTGGTTATTAGCAGAAATATTGCCTGGCGATCTGATTGTCGTCAGCGGGCGGGTCGGCAACGCACGCTCAGTGGTCGCGGAAGTCATTAAAGCGGAGTTGCACGCCAAAGGACTTCGAGCACAAATTCGGTCGTTTGATCGTATTCTCATCGCGCAGCATAAGGCAGGCTCGGAAGTCGCGGGTTCAGATGCTATGGGCGCAGCCTGTGCGGCTCTCGATAGTTGGCTCGGTGGCAAGGCGATCGAATTCGGGGTGCCGGTCGCCGAGGCTCCGAACGGGACCTCGCAAAGTAATGGTGCTGTCGCAGCAGAAGACGTACTCATCTTGGAGAGCGTCGCGGCATGCGCCGCCGAACTTCAAAAAGGTCGACGTCTCCGGTTTGTATTTGTCGAAAATGCGGAGGCGCAGCACGATCGCCACGAGTATGACGTGAGCGCTGGCTGTCCAATTAATAGCAGCGACATCGTGTCCGCGCTTAATGAGAAATACGAGAACGAACTTGTCGCGGCCAAGGCCGCGGCAGAGTGCACGGTGAATGTCGATCGCTCTTTACTTGACGCAAAATGATTATTAGTCGAACACCTTTGAGAATGAGTTTTGTCGGTGGAGGTAGTGACCTGCCGGGATTTTATCGCCGGCATGGCGGAGCCGTGCTGTCCACGGCCATCGACAAATATATGTACATCAGTGTCAATAAAAAATTCGATGGAGGCATTCGCCTCGCGTACTCGAAAACGGAAGAAGTTCAAAGCGTCGAGGCGATCGAACACCGGATAGTACGCACTACGCTGCAAATGCTTGAGATTCCGGGCGGGATTGAAATTACAAGCACGGCGGACATTCCATCACAGGGCACAGGGCTGGGCTCGTCCAGTGCTTTCACGGTGGGGCTCATTAACGTTTTATCTGCCTTCCTGGGCAAACATGTCTCGGCGGAACAACTCGGAAGACTCAGTTGTGAGATCGAAATAGAACGATGTGGCGAACCGATCGGGAAACAGGATCAGTACGCATCGGCCTACGGTGGACTGAGTTTCATTCAGTTTCATCCAGATGATAGCGTCCAGGTCACGCCGTTGATTCTGCAGCGGAATGTTCGCGATACGCTCGAAAAAAATATCGTCGTGTTTTACACAGGAATTGCTCGCAGTGCTTCTGGCATCCTCAAAGAGCAATCCTCAAATGTAGATGATAGCGTTGCGAAGCAGGGCATGCTAAAGCGCATGGTTGCGCTGACTTGTGAATTGCGTCAGGAGTTGCAGGAAGGCAACCTGGATGCGATGGGCGGAATTCTCGACGAAAACTGGCAACTGAAAAAGCAGCTTGCGTCTGGAATCACGACTAGCGCGATAGACGACTGGTACGCGAAGGCCAAAGCCAACGGCGCACTCGGCGGAAAACTCCTGGGCGCCGGAGCGGGTGGATTTCTGATGTTTTACGCGCCGGCGGACCGCCACGAAGCAATCGAACGGGCGCTCGGTCTGCGCCGAATCCATTTTGGCTTCGAGCCACTTGGAAGCCGGATTATTTTTTACAATCCGACTGATCTGTGAAATAACGTTAAGTTGCGTCGTTTTCGCCCTGCGACCTTTTTTTGGGCTGATAGTCGCTTCCGAGAAATTATATGACGATGACTGTGGAGCAGTTGAGCCCGGTCATCGAAGTCTCCAGCGAATACAATGCCGTAAACAAATTTTCGCAACTTTTCTAGCATGATCTGCTAGCATCGCCGGCGCAGAAACGGGTGCTCGTTTCGAAGCGGTTGCTCGTTTGACAATGAGTAATCGTCATTATCGCCGGGATGGCGCGCCTATCACGCATCATTGTTTGTGCGGAGGGCAGATCCACAGCACCGAATCCTGCGAATATTTTGATTAAACAAACCTGCCGCTGCCCATGAATACTCCTCGCGTATCTGTCGTCATTCCAACACGGAACTCTGAGAAATACCTTAGGGAAGCCCTGGACAGTATCCTGCTGCAGACGTTCGCGGACTTTGAACTGCTGATCGTTGATGACGCGTCATCTGACGATACCTTGAGCATCATTCGCGGTTACGAAGATTCGCGAATCAGGGTATTGACCGGACCGCGCAAAGGGCTTGCTGCGGCCCTGAATTCCGCCGTTCGGGAGGCCCGAGGCGAATACGTCGCGCGGATGGACGCAGATGACATTGCCGAACTCACGAGACTTGGAAAGCAGGTTGCCTTCCTCGACGAGCATCCGGAAGTCGGGGTATGCGGCACGTTGTTCAAGCAGTTCATGGGTGGCGACGCTCTCCACAATCACATGGCGAACGTTCGCTACATTGACATGATCATGGGGTGCTACATCGGGCATCCGACCGCAATGTTCCGGCGCGAACTATTCGCCAAACATGATCTTTTCTACAATGAATCGATGCGATTCAGCGAAGACTACGATCTTTGGACCCGCGCGATCCGCGTGACGAAACTCGCGAACATACCGGAAGTGCTGCTTCACTATCGACGGCACAATGAAAGCGCGTCGATCGCCCACATGGACGAAATGCATGGGCTGGATGTGGGCGTCAAGTTGCGGATGATCGACCATCTGGTGGGCGGCCTTTCGCAGGATGACGCCAGCGTTGTTACCGAAATGTTGAAGGGTAGTCCGATTGACGAAACCGCCAGAGTTGGGATGCTGGCGAAACTGATGGCCTCGAACGGGCATGAAAGCCTTTGCTCGTCGCTCGAACTGTTGTCGGTTTTCCACCAGATCAAACCATTAGCGAAGGACGATCTCATTCGCTTGTCTGGTGACGTCGTAGATGAAATTCCGATCTTCGTTATTTCGTATAATCATCTGACGTATCTGCGATCGATCGTCAGTTATTTTGAGCGTGCGGGTTTCAAGAATATCAATATCGTTGATAACGCGTCTTCGTATCCCCCGCTCCTCGATTATCTTCGCGAGTCGCCCCACAAAGTCCATTACATGGGCTCCAACTACAAGCACATGGTCGTGTTTGACTCGTTGAAGTTCAGGGGAATTATCGATAACCAGTATTTCGTACTGACGGATCCAGATGTTCTTCCGGTCGAGGAGTGTCCGTTGGATTTTCTCTATGTTTTCCTTGATGCGCTCCTCAGGCATCCGACCAAGAACAAAGTCGGCTTTTCCCTGAAGCTCGATGATCTTCCGGATCACTACGAGTTGAAAACTAATGTGCTGGAATGGGAAGGGCGCTTTTACAAGAACGCGGGAAAGTGTGGGGATGTCACGATCTATGATGCGCCAATCGATACTACCTTTGCGCTGTATCGTCCCCGCAAGGAGTGGCGCAATGCCGACTTCTTCGCTGCATTCAGAGTCGGCGCTCCTTATGCAGCGCGGCATTTACCTTGGTATCGGGATATTTCGCAACTGACAGATGAGGAAGCCTATTATCGGAGCGTCGATAAAGGCAGCAGTAACTGGAACGGCACGATGAGTTCCGCAGAACTGCATCGAAAGTATGGGACAGGAAAGGTAGTTGAAGCGGAGGCGGCTGTAGAAGAAGTGATCGCCGAGGTGGAGGGAGTGACGGTGACCGTCAAGTCCACTAAACAAGGATCTTTCAGGGAGACGTTCCGTCGGCAGCGCATTGGCGAGTTGCGCGGCTATTTTCTCTATGGATCCAAGCCTTTGCTCAATCTCCGTACGGTGCCTCGCGAAAGCTTGTGCACGACGCTCTATGCGTTCGGCAAGGTGCCGTTGATCAGCAAGACGACGACTGGTCAGCACCACGTATTCAGGGCATTTGGGGTAATTCCGTTCTGGAGCAAGGGGCCGCGCTAAAAGAGCGGATCGAAGTGACGCTCGGCGAGATTGCAGTGTTGAACTGACCTGTAGGATCGCCGGGTAACCCGGCAGATGGACTGCGAGGACCAGCGACGTTATGAAAGATGCGCTGGACGACAAAAATGGAAGCACTATCGTGGCAGTTGACGATCGGCGCTACTTGAAAAATTGATTTTTAACCTAGGGTGTACGCGGAAAGGTTGCACTGCAATCGAGTGTTTTGACAAGCAACGGTGAGCTGAGAATGATTGGTAGCTGTTCGGCAGCGGATTCGCATTCTCTGCGGTGAGGAGCGAGTCAGCCGATTTACGAGGCGGCCTGTAGCAGTGTGGCCGTTTAGTAAGGTCGAAAAATCGGCGAATGCGCCCTCGCTGTTTGTTGGAACTCGCGAAACTGTCGCAAGCGGGATGCGTTCATATATTGAAGCGATGAAACGTCTGTGCCTTTTCGCAGGATATAGCCCAAGCAATCAAGTCGAAAATTACGTCGTGCACTATTTGCGCGAACTTTCGAAGATTTCTGATGTTTATTATCTGGCAGCAAACGAAGCGCCCGAAAGTGAACTCGCGAAACTCGATGGGATTGCCCGTTGGAGTGGCGCGGAAGCACATGACAAGTACGATTTCGGATCCTGGCAGAAGTTGATTTTTCGCCTTGGGTGGCAAGAGGTCGAGAAGTACGACGCTATCATCCTGGCGAATGACAGCAATTACGGACCACTGCATGATCTAGGTGGTGTGTTTGAACGCATGGATGCTGCGGGTCTGGATGCGTGGGGCATCACTGAGAATTACGGAGTCGCTCGTCATTTGCAAAGCTATTTTTTGACGGTATATCGCTCGGTTATCGATAGCGTGGCATTCCGCAATTTCTTCGAATCGATTGCTGCTGAGCGGTCCAAAGTCGACGTTTGCTTGAAGTACGAAATCGGTCTTGGCAAGCTGTTATCCGAGAACCATTTCTCATTTGCTTCATTCATCGACAGGTCCGCTTTCGACGTCCCGTTCCACGCGGACGTATCAAGCTATCAGAACACGCTTATCCGGCACGGTTCCCCGTTTCTAAAACGCAAAGTTGTGACTGAGTCCGGCTTTGCCAGTGAAGATGTCGAGGAGACGCGTACACTATTGCGTCAGCTAGAATATCCACTGGATTGGATTTCTACTCGTTCTACGTCGACGCTAGAAAGCGGAGCGCGGTCCGCTGCTGATACATTGTCGAAAGAAGAGGCTCCGCTGGAAGCATTGACGCCTCTGGAAGCAGAAATGCCAATAGAGCTTGCAGCAGCGTCGGTACCCGCACCTCGAAGTAGCTGGATGCGCGCTTACGTCAAACGAATTTTGCAGCCGCTTTATCGGCCTATCAAAGTTAGATTCGTCGAAAATCTCTTTCGTATAGATCACAACGTCGCGCATCTGGTTGTGAAAACTGAAAGCCTTGAAGACGAAGTTTCGAAACTTCGAGTTCGAGCGGAGACGCCTTCCGCGCAAATATCGTCGATTGCAACGTCAGTCGATCATCTGCTTGGAGTGGTCGCAGACATGCAGGGTCGATTGTCGGGCGTTTCTCGAAGTTCCAGAGAAGCCGCCTCGGGGATCTCCGATATCCAGCAACGCATGTCGGGTCTTACGCAGCATCTAAGGGATGGCGAAGTGCGACTGATGGATCTTCAGACTTCGGCAGCCGAGTTGCATGGCCATCTGGATTGGGCCCAGCGCGACATTTTGATCGGGTTGATGTCGAAGATCGACCTTACCGCTTCCAAGGGGTTTAAGTGCGTCACGGACTATCCAATCGCCTATGACAGTCCGGATCACATTCATCCTGTTGGAACGGTGCTCGATCATACGCGCCATCCTCGCTTTATCCGTGCATGTGAAGATTATTTCGGCGCGAGCAGGCCGCTATCCTTCTTGGATCTCGGGTGTTCTGCCGGCGGAATAGTGCTGGATGCCATTCTGCGTGGTCATGTCGGTGTGGGCCTGGAAGGGAGTGACATTTCCAGGTTGCAACAACGAGCCGAATGGCGTCTCTTGGGCGACAGCCTCTTTACCTGCGATATCACGCGCCCCTTTGAACTGAGCAGGCAAGACGAAAGTCCTTTCAAGTTCGACGTGATCTCAGCTTGGGAAGTGCTTGAGCATTTGACGCCGGAGGGCGTGGACGGGATGTTTGCCAATTTGTCCCGTCATACGCGCTCGGGTAGTGTGTTTGCTTGCTCGATATCTCAGGTCGATGGAGGATTCACTGACGACGGTGTGCCGTTACACCAGACTCTGGAACCCTTGTCTTGGTGGACAGAGCGGGCCGCAAAGCATGGTTTCCACATTCTGGAATCTGACGCTTTCAAACGACTGGATTTCGCTCGTGGGAACGGTAATCCCAGCATTTATTACCGTCCGGAGCATAGCTACCGCGAGAGTGAAAGCGATTGTCTCCTAGTGACGTTTGAAAGGCGATGAACTACATGCATATCTGGCAGCGTCTGCCGTAATTCGGTGCTTACGCGCGCTGCCTTTGATGCAACGAACGGCACGAGTGAAAAGCGCTGAAACGGGCGAATGTTATGAATCGCAATTCTTCGCATATACGCAGGAAGGCAGACGGCTTCCGAGCGCAATGTCAAACGGGAGCTGTTTTTTGATACCTATGTCTCGCGACTGGGTCCGGTCAAAGTGGTTGAGATCGGTTCCCAGGACGTGAACGAGTCCCTTCGTGACTTCTGCCCACCGAACGTCGAGTGTCGGCCTGGACTTCGAGGATGCGAAGGGCGTTGACATTGTATTGACTGACCCGTATTCGCTTCCGCTCGAAGATGAATCTGCGACGTCATTGTGAATTCGTCGGTAAGCGCTCGGCAAACCCATCTTGAGTCTGGCTGTAGCGCTTGGGAGTATCGTGTCCACTTAACGAATAAGCGGACACGTGAACACTATCGAATCGGAAGCACTCCCGGAGCGTCGTCGTCGGCAACGCTACAGCGAGGAGTTCAAGGCCACGGTTGTAGCGGCCTGTCAGGGAATCGGCGTATCGGTTGCGGCGGTCGCGCTGGAACACAGGCTCAATGCGAATTTGCTTCGACGCTGGATCGATCAGGCAAAAGGTCGACTTCCCAAAAGACCGTTGGGCCGCCCACCAGCGACACCACCGTCGCTGCCAGCCTTTGTACCAGTGGCATTGACAACGCCGAGTCCACAATCATCTGAGATCCGAATCGAGATTCATCGTGGAGATCAGTCGATAACGGTTAGCTGGCCGACATCAGAGGCAGCACAATGCGCCGCCTGGCTGCGTGACTGGCTCGCGGGATCCGCATTGATGAAGCGTGGCTGGCGGTCGATCCGCTGGACATGCGCGCCGGCATCGATACGGCACTGGCGCGTGTCGTCAAGGTATTTGGTGCTGCGCACCCGCACCATGCTTACCTGTTCGCCAACCGGCGGGCCAACCGCCTGAAGGTGCTGGTCCACGACGGTATCGGCATCTGGCTGGCGTCGCGACTGCTGAACGAAGGGCAGTTCGTGTGGCCTCACTCTGGTAGCGAACCGAAGCATCATGCGCTCACGCAGGAACAACTCGCAGGTCTTGTGGTCGGCTTGCCGTGGCAGCGTATCGGCCCGAACGGTGTGATCCGCGTCGTATGAGGCCAGCAGGGACGTAAACTGTTGCGCTTCCACGGTGTCTGGGGTTCTGGCAGACTGGTCTGCATGAACCTGCCCGCCGATCTCAACGCCCTCAGCCCGGAACATTTGCGCACGCTTGCAGAGCAGCTGATTGCCCAGGTCCAGGAGAGAGAGCGGGAGCTTCAGGACAAGACCCGGGAGGTCGATGAGAAGGAACGGGAACTGCGTTACCGGCAGACCGTATCGACCAACTGACTCATGAGATCTCGATCCTGAAGCGCCGGCAGTTTCGGCCGGCGCAGCGAACAGCTGGGCAGCGAGCAGATGAACCTGCTGTGAAGCGATCGACGCGGATCTGGTCGCCATCGAACTGGAACTCGAGCAGCTTAAGCCGGACACCCCCACCGCCCCGTCGCGCCAGCAGCCTAAACGCACAGCGCTGCCAGCACAGCTGCCGCGCGCAGAGATCCATCACGAGCCCGATAGCAGGATGTGTCAGTGTGGCTGCGAGCGTGTACGGATTGGCGAGGACATCAGCGAGAAGCTGGATTACACGCCAGGCGTCTTCACGGTTGAGCGGCATATCCGTGGGAAGTGGGTGTGCCAGAACTGCGAAACGCTGATTCAGGCGCCGGTGCCCGCACACGTCATTGACAAGGGCATCCCCACCACGGGACTGCTGGCTTCGGTGCTGATCAACCAATACGCGGATCACTTACCCCTGTATCGTCAAGAACAGATCTTTGCGCGCGCGGGTCTCGCGATACCGCGTTCGACACTGGGCGCCTGGGTCGGCATGTGCGGCGTGCAGCTGCAACCGCTGGTCGACGCGCTCCATCAGGAAATCCCGCCAGGGTGTACTGCACGCAGACGAGACGCCGGTGCCTACACCGAGTTCCTCGCCATGCTGCTGCACGACGAAATCGCGCGGCGCGACACGAAGAAGCTGGGCGTACGGCTTGCCCGCGTCGGCTTCGCGATGGGCAAGACGCTCGAGACGTTCAACTTCGATCTGGTGCCCAAGCTGAATCGAACCTACATCCACGATCTGGCCACCGGCCGCTACATCGACGAGAAGGTCTTGCGTCGCTACATCGACGAGAAGGTCTGCGTTCTACTGGTCGGCGGAACAGGCGTCGGCAAATCCCATCTGGCGCAGGCACTGGGTCACTGCGCGGCCAGGCAGGGGCGTGACGTGATGTTCATCTCGCAGACGGATCTGCTCAAGAAGCTGCACGCGGCCCGCGCCACGGGCTTGCACGAGCGCAAGTTCCAGCAGTTCGTGCGCGTGCCACTGCTCATCATCGACGACTTCGCTGTCAAACCGCTACACCCACCCCACGACGAAGACTTCCACGATCTGATCGCCGCCAGGTACGAACGGGCGGCTTCTATCGTCACGTGAAATCTAGATCTGAGCGAATGGGGAGACGCGTTCCCCGACAAACGCATGCGACGCTGGACCGGCTACGCCACGGCGCCTATCGCGTTGTGTTCGAAGGCGAGAGCTTTCCGCAAACCGAAACCGATGCCAGGAAACAGTGAAAACGCGGTTGCCAAACCGGGCAAAAACCCGCATTCTTGAGCCCGTTCGAATCTGCGCTTTACCCCCGTTTCTCCTGGCTCCATTACGCCGCCCATCCCCGGCTCGATTACCCCGCCCCGTGACATCGTGTTTTGAAGCTGACGGGTGCGCTATGTTTCACCGTTCCGCTGGTAGTGGGGCGACTCACCCGCAGTAGAGAAGGGCTCACCAAGAGCTTCCACGGCGATCGGAATGTGAATGCCGACGATTACATGGTCCATACGGAATACGGAGCCGATGCATGGTCTCATCTGATGGACGCGGGATTCTCCGACGTGACAATCCATGCGGTCGGTAATCCTGCCGCGACGGCTTCCGTCGTGAGGAATGGATGGAACGCAGAGCGGCCTACGTCGAACTGAAGATTAGTACGGCGGGGAGCAGAAGCTTCCCACCGTCAATCTTCAACGCACCGGAATTGTTGGCTGCGCAATCAGTAAAGCGATTTCTCAGATCATCAATGGGCTTGTGCTGGAGAGGTAGTCGTCCGTCGTGTTCAGGTGCCACATTACATCGGTTTTTTTCACGCTTGCTGGAATACCGGCAATCAAAACGTTTTTCTCGTTAAATTCTCTGTTCACGACCGATCGCGCCGCGACGATTGAATCGGGCCCGACGCATGAACCATTCAAAAGTAATGCTTCTCTGCACACCCAAACGCGATCTTTAATTGAAACACCGAATTCCGTGCAATATTTTTCATTGGTTTTGACGTTGTAAGTCAGATGATCTGCTGCGCCAATGAGATTTATGTTATCGGCAAAGAGGTTTTCATTGCCTATCGAGACAACTGTGCCTGATTGCAAACCACCAACAAGGCAAAGATTTCCGTTAATGACGTTGCGATCTCCGATCTTGATGGTCGATTTGTTAGGCCATCTTCCCCCTCCGTAATAAAACTGTAGAATCAGATTCCCATTTATCGTGTTGTTTTTGCCAATGCTGACAGTGCACGCAGTCACCTTATCTTGAATCATCAGAATGACGTGACCTGCGCCTGTAAATTCGTTCAATGAAATGATATTCCCGGTGCCACCCATATTCAGGGTTGTATTTGGCACACTCGCACGGGTAAAAACTCTCTTCCCGTTGTACACGATCTCATTTTCATGGAATAGTTTTCTTTCTTCTTCCTGAGCGCGCTGCTCGCGATCTGTCTGCTCTTGCGTTGTTGTAACAAGTTGCGCATTGCGGACTTCTGCCTGATCGCGTGCGACAGTCCTTTCCGCCTCAAGTTGTGCCCTCAACCAATCACGCTCGTGAGCGGTCTGATATGCCCGCACTATGCCGTAAGGTAGGACGAATTTCAGCATCCTTCTAATGCTAGACATTTGATGGTTCTCCTCATCGATTGAGTGCTACCCGGCAGTGGTTAAAGGCAATAGAAGAATTCGCGCACCTTGCTTTATCAGGGGCCGCCAACTCTAGCGACGGAGACTTTTGGTTTTGCGGGTGCTCGTCGCTGATTGATGAATGGGTACTCGACGAATCGGAATGTGATCGCGGAGAGTCCGATCGTCGCAATCAAGACGAGCGCGGCGAGAATCCAATATGCAACTGGAGTCAGCTGTGAAACTGGGGTGAATTGATTAACTGCTCTCGACACAACATAGAGCACCCAGTTGTGCATCAGATAAGCACTGTAGCTGATCAGACCAAGAAGTCGGGCAGGACGACACGTCAAGATTCCGAAGATGCTGTTTCCCCTCGCAAATATCGCAAAGGACACGAAAAGGAGTGCCGCTCCGGGAAATGTATAAACTTCTGGCTGCCAGATGAGCGTAGCAGCCATGCACGCAATCGCCAAAACTGCCGCCGGCCAACCGTCCGCCACTCGACGCACTTGTTCTATGCGCGTCACGATCGCAGTCACGCAGCCAGCGAGAAAAAACCACTCAAGATTGCTCTGTGAGAACGCGTAAATCAACAAGGCGGATGCCGCCGCCAGCGCCCATTGAGCTTTTCCAGACGCGAAAATCGTCAGGAGCGGAAGCATAAGGTAAAACCGCCACTCGAAGATGAGCGACCAGAAAACGGTGTTGATAAGAGAGGTTTTCTCGAATCCATTGATAAGCGGGGCGCCGGGGATCGTGAACAATCCCCACGCCAGTATCTGTTGTAGCAAATCCTTTGCGCTCACTACCAGCCGAAAGTGAGTTAACGAGAGGGCTGTAATAACGACTAGACCCGATGCCACAAGGTACATTGGGACCATGCGTCGAATCCGCGATATGAAAAATTGGCGAGTATCCAGATTGCCCTTCACAGCGATCACACGGTTCCAGAACAGGAAAGCCGTAATCATGAAAAACATCGCTACGGCGCCGCGTCCGAGGAACGTATTCACTCGCGACGGAGTGAGTTGCCAGACGCCAGTCTGGTAGTAAAGGTAGTTGATGCCAGCGTGATGAATGACGACTGCAATGGCGAGATACCCTCGCAAACCATCGACCGCGTGAAATCGTTGAGATGCGATTTCGCGATTTATCGCATCCACGAAAAATGAGAATCTGGTTGCGATTACGCTTGCGAGTACAAGCGACGCAATGGTTAGCGCTAGAGTTGGAATTGCGGGATGATCTTGAAGCAGCGGCATAAGAGGGACGTCGTTGGTGGAGCGAGGATCATATGAAGGCAAGACACCACGGCTTCGAGAGACGTGCCCCGCGCTTTCATTTCAGAGGTGTCGCACCGTGACTCGTCGATGCGGTCATATAGTTAATCTGTTGAGACGGTACGGCTACGCAGATGCGTTAAGTAATCAGGTGCGACTCATGCCCAGGTGACTTGCCACTGTGCGCAATAACCGAGTCATTGTCCACGAGCGCGAAGAATAGACTTTGTTCAGCTCGCTTCTTAGTCTCGAGATTTCAGTTTCAGCATTAGATTGCGCTTTCTTCAAGTTCACGATTTCGATTTCTGAGCGGGAATTCTCGCTTCTCAAGTTTGTGAGTTCGCTTTCAGAATGTGATTTTCTGTTTTTTAAAAGAACAACGTAATCTCGCAATGGCATTGGTTCTATAAACGCCTCATTTTTGTCAATGACATGCTGGCCCTTCCGGAGAACTGCCGTAAACTCCTGAGTGCCCGATCGCGTGTGGTAGACGCGCTCGACAACGAAGTCCGTCAAACCGACTTCACGCAGAAAAGTCATGATCTGGAAAAATGACGAGGGCGTGAACTGCCACGCGTGAGTGTCGTGATAGGTATCTTCGCTGGGAAGTCCCTCGAAAATCTCACGTTCCGGATTCTTATAGCCTTCGTAAGGCTGCACACCATGATCGCCCGACCAGTGACGGTCCGGATCGTTATGTGCTCGATGCAGGCGCTGAGCGATAAAGCTTCTGGGCTGATGAAACTTACGCTTTTGATGGTATGCGGCGAGTATGTCGACAACCGCTGTTTCCGGTATGTAGTGATCGAAGCAATAACGTCTGTCGGGGCAAGCTATGTAGTACCGGCCGTCGTCGTCGAGTATGCTCGACACGCCCTGAAAATGCCTGACAAGGTCAGGCTGATGCTCGATGCAATGACCGCTGAAGACTGCCGAGAATGTCCTGTCGACCATGTCGAACCCGCCTTTCGGAGCGACATAGTGAATCTTCGGTACGTTTGACGTATCGTGGCCTGCCTGCTTCACTGCTTCGATCAGCTCTTCGGACGTCAAAACGTCCATATAGCGGACGTTGTCACCGACCAGCGAAGGGGCGTGGAACGGCCCGATCTCCAGAATCGACCCTTCAGCCCGTGCGAAGGACAACAGGTAGCCGCGTTCCGCTGCGGGGCTCGCAAAATGGCCGCTGGCTATGCCTTCCGCACGATAGTGTTCCAGTGCGTCCTCGTCTGAAAGACGAGCCAGGTCGGCATAGTTCCCCTTGTAGAAATCGGGTACGAAAGCGTGGGGAAGCGGCATCTTTTGCACTGAAAAACCTCCGATTCGTTTGTCGCGAGAGCGGCACTACCGAGGCCATACGATACCAAATGCAAACAAAATTTTACATTATGCCGAGATCCGTCCTCCGTCCGCGGCTTGTCCGTAGCGTTCGCTCCAATACGGGCTGGCTTTTGCCTGGCCTGCGAGCCACCGCACAGGCCCATCCTCGGATCCCGCGTGAAGGGCTGCCGTCCTTGTTAAACTCTCGTTCTTGCGAATACGGGAAGTCAGTAAAATTCTGACAATCTCGAGGGTGATGATTCATTCTTCCGTAGCCGTGTCCCTACCAACTTTAAAGTGTCGCTAATTGAGGCGCGCCGCATTTTATGAATGTATCCAGAGAGCCGCCAAACGAGGTCCGTCTCCTCTCTGTGTCCGTCGTTGTCTATCGACCGGATGCAGCGCAACTGCAACTCACCCTTGACAGCCTCCGCGAGGCCTGTGATGTCTTGCAGGGGCGCATGCCGCACGCGGACGTCGCGCTGTTCGTTGTCGACAATGGCGGCCTGTCTGCAGCCGGAATGGACCTGAGCAGATTCCGTCGCAGCGATTTTGCGGTGACGGTTATCACCGGACGCGGAAACGTTGGGTACGGACGGGGGCATAACCTCGCAATCGAGCGCGCCAACAGCAGGTTTCATCTCGTGCTGAACCCTGATATCGATGTGGATCCTGGAGCGTTGGTGCAGGCCATGGATTTCTTCGAAAAGCATCCCGAGGCAGGATTGCTGACGCCGCGCATCGGAGACGAGGAGGGGCATCTCCAGTATTTGTGCCGGCGCTATCCGAGTTTGCTGGACCTGGTGATCAGGGGCTTTTTCCCAAGTCGTATCCGGCAGCTTTTCACAACTCGCCTCGCCAATTATGAAATGCGTGACCTGATAAATGAGCGCGACGTCGTCTGGGACCCCGCCATCGTCAGCGGATGCTTCATGTTCTTCAGAACAAGCGTGCTGAAACAGCTCTCGGGCTTCGACCCCCGCTATTTCCTCTACTTCGAGGACTACGACCTAAGCCTTCGCACGCATAAATTTGCGCGAGTGGTCTATCTGCCGACGGTCCGGGTGCTCCACCATGGCGGCGGCGCCGCGCGTAAGGGCTTTGCGCACGTCCGGATGTTCGCGGCTTCGGCCATCAAATTCTTCAATCGCTTCGGCTGGAAGTGGCTATGAGTCACGTGATCGTCAGCGGGGCGAACGGCTTTGTCGGGCGGGCGTTGTGTCGCGCTCTGATAGACGCCGGGCATCGTGTGACCGGTCTCGTGCGTCGGCCGGGCGGCTGTATCGACGGTGTGACCGAGTGGGTCGATTCGAGCGCGGACTACGTTGACACGCTGACTGCCTGGCCGCCTGATCTCAAGGCGGATTGCCTCGTTCACCTTGCGTCCCGTGTGCATGTCATGAAGGACGATGCGCCGGACCCCGGCGCGGCGTTTCGGGCGACCAACGTCGAGGGCACGCTCCGCCTCGCCACGTCGGCACAGCGGCACGGTGTGTCGCGCTTCGTGTTTGTCAGCAGCATCAAGGCAGCGGCCGAGCGCGGTCACGGAAGACCTCTTCGCGAGGACGATCAGGCCCAGCCGGAGGACGCCTATGGCCGCTCGAAGCGGAGCGCCGAAGAGGCGCTCGTGCGTTTCGGCGACGCGTCCGGGAGTGAGATCGTGATCGTGCGGCCGCCGCTGGTCTACGGTCCGCACGTGCGCGCTAACTTCCTGCGGCTGATGGATGCCGTCTGGCGCGGTGTGCCGCTGCCGCTGGGCGCCATAGAAGCGCGCCGCAGCATGGTGTACGTGCGCAATCTCGCCGATGCCCTTGTTCGCTGCGCGACCGATCCGCGCGCAGCCGGTCAGTGTTTCTATGTCGCCGATAATGATGCGCTCACCGTCGCCCAACTGGTACGGTTGCTCGCGCGTCATCTTGGCAAGCCGTCGCGCACGCTACCTGTGCCGGCCAGTTTGCTGCGTATTTTGGGGCGTTTGACAGGGCGCTCGCCGCAGATCGACCGTTTGATCGGAGATTTGCAGGTCGACACGTCTCACATCCGCCAGACGCTTGGATGGCAACCGCCGTTTTCGACGGATGAAGGCCTCTCGGCGACTGCTGATTGGTATCGTTCGACCCATTCGACCCTCTAATGCAAATGCAACTCTTACTGATGTCGATGTGGAGTACGCCCGTCATCGTTTCCGTCCTGGCCATCGGCGCATGCGCGGCAATCCTTTACACGCTTCTGAAAACCGGCCTCGCCTGGCGCCTCGCCACCGACATTCCGAACGATCGTTCGCTGCATGTTCGGCCGACGCCACGGGTCGGCGGCTGGGGCATCGTTCCCGTAACGGTCGTGGCCATGCTGTTCGTCGCGCCCTCGTTATGGTGCGCCGCACTTGCAGCAGCATTCCTCGCGACCGTTTCACAAGTGGATGACCGTCGCGGACTGCCAGCGCGCGTCCGCTTTGCCGCGCATCTGCTTGCCGTTGTCGTGTTCGTCGCGATGTTTCCCGCACAGGCGCCATGGTGGCTGCTGTGCAGCCTTGTAGTCCTGATGGTCTGGCTCATCAATCTTTACAATTTCATGGACGGCGCTGACGGACTCGCGGGCGGCATGGCGTTATTCGGCTTCTCCGGCTATGCGATCGCGGCGCTGTCTGCCAGCACGCCAATGCCTGAATTGGGCTTCGCATGCGTTGCCATCGCAGGCGCGGCGCTGGGTTTTCTGCTTTTCAATTTTCACCCAGCCCGGATTTTCCTCGGGGACGCTGGATCGATTCCCCTTGGCTATCTCGCAGGCGCGCTAGGCTACTGGGGTTGGCACGGCGGCGCTTGGCCCATCTGGTTCCCGGCGCTCGTGTTTGCGCCGTTCATCGGCGACGCCTCGGTCACACTCGCCCGGCGCCTCGCGCGCGGTGAAAAATTTTGGCAAGCACATCGCGAGCACTACTATCAGCGCATGGTGCGCTCGGGTGTCGGCCACGCTGGCACCGCGTGGGTGTGGTACGCAGTCATGGTTGTCGGCATAGGACTTGCTCTCTTTGCGCTTAGACGTTCAACGGCCGTCCAGTGGATCATCGTGGCCGGATGGGCCGCTGTGCTGGTCGTAATCGGAACCCTCGTCGACCTCCGCTGGCGCCGGTTCAATTCAACGCTGTCCGAACAATCCGAGGTATGACGCTGATGTTCAGAACCAAAGCCGGCTGGTTATCCTTCAGCGCGTTCCTCTTCGATCTCGCCGCCGTCGCGAGCGTGTGGTTCGTTGCCTACGTGATCCGCTTCAACGGCGCCGTGCCCGCCGATTTTCGCGACGGCGCGCTGCGCGCGCTCATGTGGGTGCTGCCCGTCTACGGCGTGATGTTCCGTATCTTCGGCTTGTATCGCGGGCTGTGGGTGTTCGCCAGCTTGCCTGACCTCATGCGCATTTCGAAAGCGGTCGCGACTGGCAGCTTGCTGTTGATGATTCTTGCCGTGATGATCCAGCCTGCGCCAGTTATTCCGCGCTCGGTGCTGCTCGTCTCACCGCTGCTACTGTTTCTCGCGATGGGTGGTTCCCGCGCGCTGTACCGCGCGGCGAAGGAGTTTTATCTTTACGGCGGCCTCGTTGCGCAGGGGAAGCCTGTCGTCGTGATAGGCGCGGGCACGGCAGGTGCGATGCTGGCGCGCGAATTGTCTCGTTCGAGCGAATGGCGCCTGATTGGCCTGCTGGATGACGATGTATCGAAGCAAGGCCGCGAAATCTATGGCTACAAGGTCTTAGGTCCGATTAGTAAGCTGCCGGACATCGCCGAGGCGATGAAGACCGAGTACGCGATCATCGCCATTCCGTCGGCGCCCGTCGAACAGCAGCGCCGCGCTGCGACGCTGTGCGTGCGTGCTGGCGTCCGCGCGATGGTGCTGCCGGCACTGGAAGATATAACGGAAGGGCAAGCGTCGATGTCCCGCGTCCGCCAGATAGACCTCGAAGACCTGCTGGGCCGCGACGCAGTGATGATCGATACCGACCACGTCGAAGCGCTGCTCAAAAACCGTGTCGTCATGGTGACGGGCGCCGGCGGCTCCATCGGCTCCGAATTATGCCGGCAGATCTTGCGCTTCGGCCCGGTTCAACTGGTGGCGTTTGACATCTCCGAGTTTTCCATCTACCGGC